>Ga0209770_10000270_pt1 | contig 30328 bp, 32 predicted proteins | sample LauGreSu1BDMLBDD_2_FD_187572 | JGI IMG/M metagenome (GOLD analysis project Ga0209770, IMG submission 187572) | Freshwater lake microbial communities from Lake Michigan, USA - Su13.BD.MLB.DD (SPAdes) (version 2) | ecosystem: Environmental > Aquatic > Freshwater > Lake | place: Lake Michigan, USA...
GGACAAACAAATATTTGGGTGAGTTAGAAAAAATAAAAGAACAAAAAATCATACTATAATTCTAGATAATATCTTTTTATATTATATTCAATATTTTATTTATTAGAACATACATCTTCGGGGTTTATGTCCTTTCTACGAATATAATTTGCCCTTATATTCTTTATCTCTGTAAATTTTCTGTCTACAATTTTGTCTATTCTCTTTTGAGCTTCCTTTGAACGCTTATTCCACAATGTTTTTATATTTGGGGAAACATCAATGAAGTGATGATTTTCATATTCTTCTGGAGAATTGTAATAAAGAATAAGAGGTTCCTTTCTACCATTATGCCCTGAAGAATCAGTAACCTTAAAGAGGAGTTCTTCGTCAGAACTTCCAACAATAATATAGTGAATGCCTGCGACCTTAATATATTCGCCAGTGATAGCATTTCTAGCAAAGGTTCCGGATAATCCAGAACCATAATTTTCAATTGTACTATAATGTCCATCAGGAAAATGAACTTTGTATTTGCTATAATTTTTATCTCCAGGTTCACGATAACGTTGTAGTTGTAATAATTCCTTTTGAAGCTCGTTTGCGGATAAATCTTCAATAAAGTCAATATCGTCGAATGATGCGAACATGTTTGTTACTATACTATTAATATATGTTTGGCTTTATATTGTTTATTAAATATTTTAATTTTTTAACTTTTATGAACTATTTTTAAGTAGTTCGGTGTTTTCATTTGTTAGTTGTTTTACTTTTTTAAGTAGTTCGGTGTTTTCATTTGTTAGTTGTTTTACTTTTTTAAGTAGTTCGGGAATCAAAATATTTTTATCTGCTAGTTTTTTTTCATATTCTTGTCTAATTGTTTCTATATCTTTGTTTGCTAGATTATATGATAATATTTTTTGTTGAGTTTTTAACATTTCGGTATGAACAGCCATTTTTTTAGCTCTGTCTTCTTCCATAGTTTTCATTTGTTCTAATAATTTAGGTTTATTTTCTGGTTTGCCTGGTTCATAATTTTCTAAAACATTATTCATATCATACATATAAAATTGTTTCAATATAGGATTTTTTACAAAATCATCAACACTATATTGTGATGGAATGGTGCGATATTGTTCTGGATTTTCAATTAATTTTTCTTTATTTAATGAATTATGTTTATGAGAAAATACTAAAATAGATTTTAATGAATTTAATTGTATTAATGGTATAGTATATCCTTTTGTAAACTTGTGCTCTTCAGCCAATGCAATATTATCATCATAATTTGTTTGTTGTAATAATTGTTTTTTAAACGCAAATGTGGCAGCGGTGGCATGATTTGGTCCATAAGGTCCGCACTGGAATACAGATTTTTTGGAATCGTAGTAAACATGCATTTCCGATGAACCGGCTAATAAATATTTAGTATTATTTTGTAATGTTTCTACAGCATGTGAAATACGTTCTGGTGGATAATAATCATCATCATCCATATAAACAATAATATCGCCGGAACATTTAGTGTGCATTAAATTTCTTTTTTTGCCAAGGAGCATTTTTTCATTATAATAAAAGTATTTGACTTGTGGTATATGTTTCACTAAATCTTCTATGGGATCGGTGCCATCATCAATGATAATCCATTCAATTCTATCTTTGGGGTACGTTTGATGTTCGAAACATTTAATCATAAAAGGAATAAAAGGTCTTCTGTTGAATGTAGGAGTACATAAACTAACAAATGGTAATATTTTGTTTTTTTTTGATTTTTTACCCATATTTAAATATATGGTATTTATTTAAATAGTTATGTCCATCTAATATTAAATTTTATATGTTTTGTTTTGTTAGTTTTGCCTCCCTTTTGTCCGGTTTGTGACATAGTTTTAATTTCTCGACTAACGTCTTGTATTTGCTGTCTAATATTTTCTATTGATTGTGTTTGTTCTAATGTGCCATCTTCAAAATCAAAATTGTCCATTTCATCCAATTCTTGTTTTAGAATCTCTAATTTATTTTCTAAAGCGGATAGTTCCGTTGAATGTGATTCCGTTGAATGTGATTCCGTTGAATGTGATTCCGTTGAATGTGATTCCGTTGAATGTGATTCCGTTGTACCTCCTTTGGATTTCGTCAAACTTCTTATGTTACCACTTGACATCAGTTTCTCATATGTTTTATCGTCAATTGGAATATTTTTTTGGCATACTTCGACTAATTTAGAACTATTTTTATCAAATACTTTACATTGTTTCATATGTTGTCTAATTTTAAGACTAAATCCATCAGTTCCAGGTTCCGGAATATCATTTGCATATAACCCCATAAAATATGCAAAAATAACAGCAACTATAATACCAATAATAGCATTATTACCTAAGTATTTTGTACCATTTATAAACAAACTTATTGTAGCAAGAACAAAGAATAACATTTTTTTATACACAAGATTACTGTATATAAAGTTAGAAAATGTATTGTCATTTTTACCATTTTTAATATCATATTTTGCAAATAGTGGCGAAATTAATCCATAAACTGTAAAAAACGCAGGCATAACAAATGTTGATAAGGCACCAACAGGAAGCCATAAAATGAAAAATAATATTAATTTAGTAAAACGAATAAAACTTATATCTTCATTAGATTCCCATTGTTTATCATTTGAGTCTGTTGTAGATCTAAATAATTGGGGAATATTCATAATATGATAGAAAATACTAATACAAACATTAAAAAAATACAAACCAAACCATATAAATATTCCAAATAAACCATATAAAATCATTATAATAGATTCTGGAAAATAACTTAAGTAAAAGAAAATTTTATTGATTGCAAAAAAATTATTTGCTATTAAATTATCATACACAAATGAAAAATATAATGGAGCATTTGCAAATAATCCTGTTTCCGGATTTGCTGATTTTTTTAGTGAACATAGAAAACTATTATTAAAACTGTCTAAATATTCTTGAGAATTAAATTTAACCTTTTGTGATAAAGTTTCTTTATTTTCAGAAAAAAAAGATGGTCTTATTACATTTATATCAATAAAACAATTATCATCTACTATTCTATCAAATATAGTATATGGTGCTAATTCAATATCATCAGGCAAAATATTTGATTGTGCCACTTTAGTAGTATATAATCCCAAACCACCAATAATAAAAATAGCAATTCCTATAGTAAATATAATGCTTATCATATAATTAGTAATAAAACCTTTAAAATCTGGTGAATTTGTAGATGTCCCTGTTTCTTCAGCTTTCTTTTCATCAATAACATTTGAATTTTCAGTAGTAGACATTAGTTATAATAAATATATATATTAAAATCTCTGTTTATCCCATAATTTATATACACTTTAACACTTATTAGCAAAATAATATATGTAATGTATATAATGGATTACAAATATACACTTTTATATATTTTTTTTAGTTTGTTACTATTTTGGATAGTAATAAGATATGGAGCAATTGTTCTAACTAACAAATGTTTAAAAGAAGGGTTAACAGATTTTGAAAAATATTCTCAACAAATTGTCCCATATCCAAATAATGCAGTAATTAAATACAATAATATAAATTCACCATTATATAGTCATAATGTAAATATGCCAATAAATGATCCACTAAATTGTAAAAATTTTTGTGGCCCAAATGCTAAATGTCTATTAACTGGTGAACAATGTTCTAGCGATATTGATTGTTATGGTTGTAACCCTGGGTCAAAACAACAAAGTGAATGTATTACAAAAGACGTAGCTCCTTATGATGCGAGCGGTAAATTGGGACAAAATTTAGGTTTACAATATAGCTCTTTAACAACCGGCTATAACAATCATAATGCTGATTTTTCAGAAATATACCCGGGTTCGAAAGATTCACAACTAACAATACCATATCAAGGTCTAGATACATGGACAGATTCTTTTAATGCGGGACTACATTTATATAATAAAACACATGAATCAGTTGACAAATATGCTATTGGATTGACAAATGCGATTCCAATATCTACAGATACATCTGCTAACAAATTATTATATTATGAACCAAAATATCCGTTAACAACATCATTAACAGGACAATTTTATGAAACAACACCACCTGCGTCCAACGCTTCTTTGCAAAAATAAGAAAAGTATAGCAAAAATATAATATAATATTTTATATATATGAACAAATTGAAGATTAAACGTTTAAATAAAACAAAAAAAAACAAATCTAAAAAAAAAGTAAGAGGCGGAGATAATAAGAAATATTACAATAGATTTATGAAAAACTCAAGAAAGAAAAAATTGCTTGCTCATACACAAAATAGAGAGACTAATTTAAGCAAAATGTTAAATGCTGCATGTAAAAATCCAGACAATTGTTTAGCTGTTGGTCCATATGATGCCAGCATAAAGATATTTTTTGAAGATTTTAGAAATTTATCGTTCATTGATACTTCAAAAGTAAAACAAATTGGTATTCCTTCTGATAATGGGTTTATTATAGAATTACCGTTTAAAAAACTTAATTATACGGCATATACCGTATTAAAATGTTCGTCGCGTAAAGGTGCAGATAATTTAGCATACGAATATTATGTTGGAAAAGAATTTATTAATAATTATATTAAAATATTGCCTTGTTTTGTTGAGACATATGATTTGTATGAATTCGCAAGTGAAACAGATTATAACACAGTATTTGATGCCGTTAAAAATAAAACAATTAATACAATTAATATACAAAATTTAATTCATCGAGTTGACACAGAACACATTAGCATTAATGACTTTTTTGAAAAATCCTGTGTTAAAAATAAACAATTATGTGTATTGATACAGCATTTTGATAAATTTACCTCATTATATGATATAATAGATAATGATTTTGATAATATTAAATATGATTTATACAATATGTTATATCAGTTATATTATAGTTTAAGTTATCTTGGTTCAAACTACACGCATTATGATTTACACGCAAATAATGTATTTTTATATAAGCCATTTGATGGAAATAAATATATATTAATGCGTTATCATAGTGGTAGTAAAATAACTGAATTTAAATCAGAGTATATTTTAAAAATTATTGATTATGGAAGAAATTATTTTAATAATGGTACGATTACAAGTAAATATATTATCAAAGAGTTAATTTGTCCAAATGCAAAATGTGACCCAATGTGTGGTGATAACGTTGGGTATTCAATCATACAAGGTTCGGCTGACCCAAACTTCAATTTTTATTGGATAGACCCAATAAAGCCAAATTTATCTCACGACTTACGTGTTTTAAACGATATAAGGGGATGGTTACCCGTTTTTGTAAAACTAACTTATGTAACAAACTTTGGAACGCCAGAAAATAATACTGGTAAATTAAATGATATTAAAAATATTTATGATGCAAAAGAAACTTTTCAAGAGTTTTTAAGTAGGTTTAATAGGGAAAAAAGTCATAAAAAATATGACTCGTCTTGGAAACAAGCAGCAACAATGGATATTTATGATGATGGAAGAGATTATGAGTTTACTGTTATGGCTGATATAGCACCAGCAGTTCAAACACCAGCAGTTCAATCACAAGCAGTTCAAACACCAGCATATGCACCTTAAATAATTCTTTAAATTAAAAAATTACATAAATTATTTTTTAATATAAATACGATGGTGTAATTCTCAATATATTTTTATCCAAAAATCTATTTAAAGTCATATTATCTCGTTCTGTTCTTATTTTTTTTTTTAATATAGGCACTACAAATGACATAGTTATATCATATAGATTAGATATACAAATATAATTTGGGTCTGGTTTTCCAAACCATTTATATATATTTTTATTTTTTGGTAATGATGTTGTTCCAAATTTAGATTGAAATTGTAACAGTAGATTGTTTAAAAGAGAATCTACATTATCTCTTTCTTTGATTTCATAAACATTAGGTCTTTCAGCAAAAAAATATACGTAATTACATACGTAAATGCTTTGCTCAGGCAACATATATTCTACTATTTGTAACAATTGTTCTTGTATCTGTATATTATATAGACTATTAATAAACATATAATCAATATTATCATATAATTCCAACATGCTACGCATAACATTATCGTTAATTATTAACTCTTCTGGTGTAAATGTATCTATTATTATTATTAATTTCTTTGAATAATCATAATCATTTGTTAAAAAATCTGGAACCAATTGATATTTTCCAGTATTTATAGGTATAGGATAATCAAACATAGATGGATCAATATATTTTGCACCAATAGCTATATAAAATGTAGAATAATAATTCACATTGTCTATAATGTCTGACAGAATAGTTGCATCTATTTTTTTACCTCCCATCTGTACCTTTTCTATTTTCTTTTTATGCGATTTATTATGTTTATTCCTAAATTTTTTTTTATTTCCTTTTCTTTTTCTTGTTTTTTTCATAATATATACTTATAAAATAATAATATTAAGTAGCATACATTAATCCAACATTACCACCAACAAAATGAACAACATTTATTCGTTCTTCAAATAAGTGTAAGTTAAAATTATAATCATATATTCTCCATGTAGGTTTATTTACACCAATAATAGCACCTGTTTCTGGGTCACAAATATTTAAACTTTGAGCTAATGGGTCCAATGGAGGAATAATTGTAGTAAATTCTAATTCTATTTGATTAAATCTACTCATATTTATAGCTCCAGATGGTTGTAAATCAGAATTATTTGAATGAACGCTAAAATTATAACAATATAACCCAGGAGGGGCACTGCCTGTTGTTCTTACATATTTTTCAATTAAATCATAAACACCAGCAGGTTGTATATTTTCTCTATAAGAACCATCTAATAATATACCCATGGCTACTAATATCATTTTTTCATTTTGAGGATTATAAGTTTGATTCATAACCAACCCAGTTAACGTTCCATCTGGGTTTACACCGGGTCCAATATTTACAGGAGTTAATACTCCATTTATATTTCTATAAATAGTATATGTTCCGGAAGTGGGAGCTTGTATTACATTTATTGGCAAGTAATTATAAGGCCAATTTGTATAATTAGACCATTCGTTACGTAAATTAGCATCACTTCTTTGAAAATAAAATAACCAATTTGAAACCATGCCTAAAGAATCCAATTCGACTTTATTTGGGCCAGTAACATTTTGAAAAATTCGCTCATGAACTTGTTTAATTAAATATTTTTGTTCTTGTAATGCAAATAATCTTTCTTCATCATTTGATAAAAAACAATAAGTGCAATTTAAATGGATATCAGCATTCCATATTGTTCTTTGATCCACATACGAATTAATATCAATATTTACATCAGGAGGAGGTTGTAAAAAACGGTAAAATTGCATATACCATAAATTAAAATTAGGAGAAACGTATGGATAATTGTTAGTAGCATCAAATACATCACGTATTACACACAATTGATTTATTGGTTTAAATGTTATATTTATATTTAATTCATTATATTGTAATGAAGTTAATGGAAACGCCATTTGTGATTTTAATCCAAACCAACTATTTATAGGTATATATAAAATTCTACCTCTAATGGATGGTTCTGGACCTACTAAATCTTCAGTATAATAAGCATTCGGGTATGAATTAACTCTAGAATTGGCATTTGCAGGATCAACTAATTCTGGAACTTGACCAATCATTTCATTAAACAAATTACGTTTAATTGCATTATAATCTCGTTGGACTGATGCTAATAGATAATCTCCTGAATATTCTTGTAAAGTATAATTTCCACAAGTGATACTTATTTTAGATATCATCTTGGCTCCTATGTTTTCTATCCATTTAAACTCATATGGAGCCCATTGTTCGATGTTTCCTAAACCTTGAGATGTGCTTTGTTCCGTAATTTGTTGTGGTGGTAAAATTGGCGACCAAATATTAGGTAATGCTACTGATACATAGCAGTCCATTAAAAGGTCTGCATAGCGTTTTACTTTAAACGTAAATGTAGATTCTTCTGATAAACGCAGTGTTTTTGAGCCTTCATAATCAAGCCTGAATTTTTGTAATCCAAAATTAGTATATTGACGATACGTTGCTTTAAAAAAGCTTTTGCTTGGATTTCCGTTTAACATAATATTTTGTTGTCCCTGACTCACTAGATTCATTAGGCCACCTGGCATATTTTTATAATATAATACAATATATTTAATTACTTATTCATCATAATATACTTTTAAAAGTATATTTTGATATACTTTTTTTAAAAGTATATAATATGGAATCGTCTGGAAATATAGAAAATGTAGCAACTAAAATACTTAGCTCAGTGTCTCAATTAAAAGATTCAACTACAGTAGTGTTATATACGGTGATTACAATTATGATTATATTGATATCCATTTTAGCATATTTTTATTATACTGGAAAAAGAAGTAAAAATTGTAAAACAATGGATGCTATTTATGGAGGATTAAATGGTAAAATTAGATCAATAGATGATAGTGAGCAATTTAATTATACATTAAAGGACTATTATATTAAAACGGCTTATAATTGTTGTAGTGGTGGCAATTATAAAAATGATTATGTAGGGTTGTGTGTTATGAAAGATTTATTAAAACAGGGGGTTAGAGGTCTTGATTTTGAAATATTTTCGATTGATAACCAGCCGGTAATTGCTACATCTACAAGTGATAATTATTATGTTAAAGAAACATTTAATTATATTAATTTTGTAGATGCTATGAATGTTATACGGGATTATGCTTTTTCAACCTCAACTGCTCCAAATTCAACCGACCCTATCATAATTCATTTACGAATTAAAAGCACTAATCAACAAATGTATAAAAATTTTGCAGAATTGTTGGGACATTATGATAATATATTATTAAATATGAATTATGACTCAGAACATTATGGAAAAAATTTTGGTGATGTAAAAATAAAAGAATTGAGTAAAAAGGTTATTATTATTGTGGATAGAAGTAACACTGCATTTTTAGAATGCCCAGAGTTCTATAAATTTGTGAACATAACAAGTAATTCGGTGTTTATGAGAGCTCTTCATTATTATGATATTAAATATACACCAGATATGAATGAACTTATTGACTTTAATAAACAAAATATGACAATAGGTATGCCAGATAAAGGTGCAAATCCAGAAAATCCAAGTTCTATTGTAATGAGAGAAATGGGTGTTCAATTTTTAGCAATGAGATATCAAAGCATAGATACTAATATTGAAGAAAATGATATATTTTTTGACAATAATGGTTATGCGTTTGTATTAAAGCCTGAACATTTACGTTATGTTCCTATTACGATTGAATTAGACCCACCGCAAAATACAGATGTATCATATGCTACAAGAACAATTCAATCAGACTTTTATAAATTTGAAATTTAATTACAGTTTTTTTCAGAAGTATATATATGAGAGAAAAATGTGATAAAAAAATGTCGTTTAGTGAATGTGAATTGGCAATATTACGTGCAGCAGTGGATGCTGCTGAAGAACAACAGGGTAGAAAAGTGGTTAATTCTCCGGAAATAAAAAAAATAATTAGCATTGTTGAAAATTTTTTAAGAAAAAAACAATTAATTTGTTATGGTGGAACCGCTATTAATAATGTATTACCAAAAAAAGACCAATTTTATAATAAAGATATTGAAATCCCTGATTATGATTTTTACAGTTCAAACCCATTAAACGATGCTAAAGAACTTGTAGACGTCTATGTGTCTAATGGTTTTCAAGAAGTTGAAGCAAAATCAGGCCAACATCATGGAACATATAAAGTATTTGTAAATTTTATTCCTGTAGCAGATATTACTAATATTCCTAAAGATTTATTCAATGCTATAAAACGCGAATCAATTAGAGTAGCAGGAATTTTATATTCGCCACCAAATTTATTACGCATGAATATGTATTTGGAGTTATCTCGTCCTGCAGGAGATACAAGTAGATGGGAAAAAGTATTAAAACGTTTGACATTATTGAATAAACATTACCCTCTTTCAGGGAAACAGTGTTCAACTGTTGAGTTTCAACGCCAAATGGCTGATTCAGAATATGCTAACAATATTTACGATAATGTTCAACGAACTCTTATAGATCAAGGAGTTGTATTTTTTGGCGGTTATGCATTATCTATGTATTCGCAATATATGCCTAAGCATTTAAGACATAAATTAGAAAAAATACCAGATTTTGATGTATTATCTGAAGAACCAATGCTTACTGCTGAAATAGTTAAAGAGCGATTACATGATATACAAGTTAAAGATGTAAACATTATTAAACGACCTGGAGTTGGTGAAGTAATTGCTCCGCATTATGAAATTAAAGTAGGAAAAGATACAATAGCATTTATTTACCAGCCATTAGCATGTCATAGTTATAATATAGTAAAAGATAGTGGATATGAAGTTAAAATAGCAACAATTGATACTATGCTTAGTTTTTGGTTAGCTTTTTTATACGCAAATCGTCCATATTATGATAAAGATCGCATTTTATGTATGTCTAAATATTTATTTGATGTTCAGGAAAAAAATAGATTGACACAAAAAGGACTATTAAAACGGTTTAGCATTAATTGTATGGGTCATCAAGAAACAGTGGAAGAAATGCGAGAAGAAAAAGCTACAAAATATAATGAATTAAAAGATAAGAAAAAAGATAAAGAATATGAAGAATGGTTTTTACGTTATAGACCTGTTGAAAATAAACAAACAGCGAGTAAACAAACAAAACGCAATAAAAAAAAGAAAAAAGCTACAAGAAAACGTAAAGGATTATTTTTTTAGATATGTTTATTCATCATTAATCTTTCCATAAACACAGTTTTATTGTTATTTGAATTCATATAAATGTTAATTATTTCTGCAGGAGAATAATAATTATCATTTATAGATTGTAAACTATATTCATCAATTTCTTCCCCAAATAAATGTGTGTATATTTCTTTTATAATTTGTCTAGATGCATATGATAATTCTAATGTTATATCAATTCTTCCAGGCCTAATTAAAGCATGATCTAAATCATAATAATGATTCGATGATATAATCATAATTCGTCCCGGAGTTTCGCGAATGCCATCCCATAAATTCAAAATATCATCTAATGTTATAGGTGGGTCATTTGATGGTAATTTTGGAAATTCACATATTTTGTCAGTTACTTTTTCAGTAGATAAAATGGTCTCTAAAATATCTCCAACATTCGGTTTAGAAGTTTCATATCCAACTGTGTTATGTCCAAAACCATTAATATTTATATTTTTCTTTTTTTCTCTATCCATAACTATGTCCCCAATACAATCAATATCTTCAAATACAATAATTTTTTTATTAAACCCTATACTTCCTTTTTTATTATCATTATTATATCGTTCTTCAAAAAATATACTGTCTAATTGCTTTTTTGTTTTTATAATTTTTAAAGATATTACTATAATATGTCTGTTTGTATAATTTCCAATAGCCTTAATTAATGATGTTTTTCCTGTTCCTGGCGGTCCATGCATCCCGATACCTAAAGAATATGGTATGCCCTTATTATAATACCATTCTTTATTAGTTAAGAAAAAATCTAATTTATTCATTATTTCAGTTTTTCCATTAAAAAATATATTAGAGAATGTTCTTGTGCTTAAAAATTGTACTTCGTCCCATATTTCAGTTATATGTTCATTGTATGTCGTTTTTGTTAATGTATATATAAATTTTTTATTATTTCTAAGTTCTTCAATGGATGATAAATATTTTTGTGTTAAATCTTCAACAAAATTTTTTATTGTTTTTATATCACTTTTATAAGATACTAATTTAATTAAAATTTTATCTAATTTGCTAGACGATTTTGTGTTATCTCCTCTATGTTTATTATTTTCTTCCTCATGATTTTCACTACTAATTAATGTATAAGCAAAAATTTCTAATTCTTTAGATATTAAAAACTGTCCCTCTTGTGTTACCATATAAATTCCGGCTTCTTTATTTTTTAACCCAGACGGATTTTCAAACGAAAATTCTTTAATCGTGTTAATTGTTGTATTATCTTCTACATTTTCAATAATGTGTATCCATAAGGCTTTAAATCTATCACTAAAAGAATTTGTATGGTTTAATCTGCTATCATAAAAATTTGTAGTTAAAGCCATTCTGCCTTCGTATTCAACAATATATTTAGTTTTAAAAAAATAAGTAAAATTTATATTAATTCGTTTAATGTAATATATAAAATCTACTAAATAATTATTTATAGTTTGGAACAGAAATGTGATGAATGTAAGTATAACAGTTGTTAGAATACCATCTAAAATAGGGTCACCAGTTTTAATTTTGTCAAATAAAATCATGTTAAAAATATTCCCTTGTAGAATTCGCAATTGTGTATCAATGCCACCAACACCAAACATATAGTTAATATATTACATAAAATACATTTAAATAGTTTGTGTAATTGTTATAGTTTTAGTCCCAAGCCAATTTTTAAATAATGTATAAAAGTTTTTCTATCTTTTAATCTGCATACATCAGTGTCAGTTAATACATCGACCCAAGTTAGCGTCTTATTTTTTTTAATTGTGTCGTGTATTTCACCGCCGTAAGAAATAAAGCCAATAACTAACAAAGATAATATAGAGTAATAAATAACCGTTTCTATTTTATTGATAAATTTGAAATCACTGGTGTCAACTTTAAATAATCGTATTTTATATGGCCAATTTAATGTTATCCAATATCTGTTAGAATTATATATATCTTGATCAATAGGATCAAAAATGTCGCGACCTTTATCTAAATAAAAATCTTTATTTAATTCGAAAAAATAAAGTATGAAAATTAATAACAAAACTAATGCAGAAATTCTCATATCTAAACGCATGACAATTAAAAAACCGATAAAATAAAAAATGGAATAAACAAATTTTTCAATTGGTGGTGTAAATTCTAATTTGCCTGTGTCAGACACAAGTGTTACTAAAAAATAAAATAGTAAAAAAGCAATAACTAGTTGTAACCATTTATGTTTTTGTATATAATTTATTTGAAAACAAGTAAAAATGCTATTGCCTATATAATTTCCAACTAACAATAAATAAAAAATAGCAAATGATTTTATTAAATCAGCTTGATTTTGAGAAATCTCACTTAAAATATCTAACATATAAATATCATATATTTTTAAAATTTACTAAAAATTTTTACAGTCTTTAATAATGAAAAATAGATAAATCCAAATAATACACATGTAAATAATAAACCGTTAAAATTATAGTTACCATCTATATTACATAAAAAAGGTAAGTATTTAAATATATTCTTTTTGAAAAAAGGCAATTGAAATAAAAAATATAAAACAGCTAATAATAATGGAGTTTGCAATTCATCATAAAAAGAATCTAATGAATTTTGTGTTTTTTCAGACCTATAATAATCATCTATGTTATTTGAATTCATATCATTAATATAATCTCGTTGAGCAGTTGGAATATAATTAGGTTGAATTTGTACATCATTTGTTAGTTGTTCGGTTTGCAAAGGAATATCTCGGCTAGGTAATTGTGTAGCACCAGCTAAACTAGCTTGTTGTAGTCCATTTACGATTTGACTTATAGTGTTTTGGTCAAGCGATAACTGATTATTAGGCATTGTATTATTTTTTTGGGAAGAGTCATCAATTACTAAACTAATATTTCCTCCTATAGAACCTCCTGTTAAAGGATCTGTTGGTAAATCATTTATGTTCGTTGCATTTATTTCAGACATATTATAATAACTAAAGATTCATCTATTATAATATTTACGCAATATTAACTGTTTTCGCATTTACATTGCAATTAATTGCATTTTTTTCAAATGTGTAGCATTTGTCATTAAATTTGTAAGTTTGTCCTTCTAATTCTTCTATAGGTGGTGATGAAATTATTCTACAATGTCTTCCTTTACATGCTGTTCTAAAAAAGGTAGCCAAACCAATTCCTAATATGATTGACATTATTATTTTTCCTGTATAGCTATGAACAAATTTATCTAAATACATTTATAATATGTTAGTATAAAAATATTATTTTTGAATAGGTATTGTTTTAAGTGATAAAGGATTAATTGGACATTTGGTTTCAATTGGTTTAAACTGAAAGCATTGGTCAGAACTATCTTTGTATTGAGTTTTCATAAAGTTTTGTGGACTAGGATATATATAAATAGTTTTTAATTCCGGACCAATTATATACACACAAAATAATCCAATAGCAAAACTAATTAAAAATACAGGTAAAGATATGTAATTACTTATCATATATATTTACTAATATTTTATTTTACACTTTTATCATTTCAAATGTTCATTATATACACTAAAACTAATAGACGATATAAATTTGCAACGGTAATTTACACCCTTGAAGATTTACACCTTTTCTCATTTACACCAAAATTATAGAATTTACACCCTTGAAGATTTAAAACCGCACCTTTACACCTTTGAAGATTTAAAATGGGACAAAAATATTTCATATATTTCTTTTGAAGAATGTTTTTCATTTAATGGAATTTCAACCAATAAATTATTTCCATCATAATCATAAATTAAAAGCTCATCAAATAAACTGTTACCATTTTCATAGAATATTTTAACTGATAAAATTACATTGTTTTTATCAGTCATAATTTCATAATCTATACTATAACAATTTTCATTTATATATGATTCCAAAATAATGTGATTTAATTCAATTAATGTTTGTTTTATATCATTCACAAGTTGCATCCTTCGTTCATCCATTTATTTATATTTTTATTATATGTCCTTAAGTTGGTTTTGTTCCATTTTAAATCTTCAAGGGTGTAAAGATTTTTTATATTTTTCTCAAAATAATATAGATGACTAAACATAAGACAGAAGATTATAAAATTTCTGCTGTTAAATATTACTTAAATAATGACAAAGGAGATGGGTATAAGAAAACTTGTAAAATTTTTGATTGTAAGAAATCTACTTTACGAGATTGGATTAAAAGATATAAAACTTCTAAAAATCTTATAAGGAGAAATAGAAAATCTGTATCTTATAAAATAACTAAACTACAAGTGAAAACTGCGTTAGAATTGTTAAAACAAAACGAACAACTCACTATGAATGAATTAGCGATTGATATGAAAAAGAAATATCCTACATTTTATGAAAAATACATTTTTAGGAAATTGCGCTTACAAAGTTATAGAAACACAAAAAGAAGCGAACAAAAAATGTTAAATAACTTCAAACAAATATTTGGAAATGAAAAAAATGTAATTATTTGCTTTGGTGATTACGAACAAAAATATCAAATGAAATTCAAAGAAGCAACCAAAGGAAAAGGAATGCGAACACTTTTTAGAAAAGCAGGATTTCAAACTTATTTGGTTGATGAATTTAGAACAAGTTGTATGTGTTCCAAATGTGAAATAGGTATTTGTAAAAAGACAATGGTTAGAGAAAATCCAAAACCATATAGAAGCGGTAATGTCTTAATCCACGGACTGATTTGTTGTAAGAACGGATGTGGTTATTGGAATAGAGATGTTAATGGAGCAACAAATATTTACAAAATTGCTTATAATGTGATAAATAATAAAGAAAGACCAAATTATTTATCAAGGAGCAAGAATTTATCAGGTAGTTTAGACGAACTACCAAAACCAAAATTTACACGCTCTTCCCTTCGGGAGGGCAAACCTTTTTGATTTTTTATTGCTCCGAAAGGTGCGGTTTTAAATCTTCAAGGGTGTAAACAATCGCGGATACGCGTGGTCTTTATGTGTGAATTTAATAAAATACAACTACAACTAACAAGAGAACAAGTGGAAGAAATCAGTGAACAAGTGGAAGAAATCAGTGATATTATTACTATTCCCACAATACAACATGACAAAATAGAAGAAAAAAATGATTTATTGGTTGAAAAACTTTTAGAAGAACAAGAAAAAAAATAGACAATTAGAAGAGAAATTAAGGCAACTGGAAGAGGAAATACAATTGTTAAAAACACAAAAACAATCAAAATCTATTAAGGACTATTTTGGGAAAAAGTAATATTATGCTTTGTTTGCATATGTAAATTAAATAATCCTTTTGTAAAATTTCCAAAATCACAATCATCGCAATAATATTTAAACTCTTTTTTTCTCTCTTCTTTATTTGCATGATTATTCAAATAATGAAGTTTCATATTTGTTGAACTTGTTGTGTTATATGTACATAATTTACATTGTGGTTCTAATTTCTTATCCTTACGAGGTTTTCTTTTTCCATTATTTTTATGTTTTTCACATTCCAAATGTTGTTTCCAGTGTGCTTGATATAAACACTTATAATTACATGTATCGCAATGGTATTTTGTTTCGGTTTTATTAGAAGTATCCATTTTTATAAATATATGCAAATTATATTTAAATTGTTTGCGTTAAAACTACTTAAAAAGAAATAGTATAATACTATATAATATGAAAGTTAAGAAAAAGAAAAAGGAGGATTTCAAAGAGTTTAGGAATAATGAAAAATCTGCCTATAAAACTTTCAAAATTCCGTTGAAAACCATTTTACTTAATCGTGATACTACACAACCAGTCATAAATAATTTGGTTTTTGAAATGAATGATTTGGTTATTCATACTTACCAGTTTATTCGGTTGTATGTTTTGCACCAACATATCCAACAAAACCCTTTGCCTGAAATAAATGACACATTCATTCTGTATTGTATCAAAACATTAGGTTCAAGAGATAATAGAGGAAAAAAGGGAAAGGACACTGAACTTTTGGAAGCGTTAGATGCATTTTATCAAACTGAATATCAACCTTTACTAAACCATGTGAAAACGAATTTGAAAAACACTACTTTTTTACTTCCTTATTTAGCAACGCAAATTCATACTTCTTTATCCAACAATATTCAAGAGCATTTCATTCAACATTTTTTGCGATTTATAAATAAAACGACAAATGAAATTACCGAAGATAAAGCGTCTTTATTTCAGTTCAAGAAACAACTAATAGAGTTAGATAAAACAAATGAAGCATTTTGCGAATGGAAACAAACCCATTTATCTCATATTTTACCTACTGAAATTAAAAAATCAATTTGCTATGATGTAAAAGTGAAACCTTTTGATTACTTGAAAGGAATGTTATACATGAATTCTGTATTGGAAAAACAAGAATGTAAATTATTCCAACCATTACCATTACGAAACAATATTATTCCAAAACACATCATTATTGATACTGCAAGTTTGATAAATTTGTTTTGTCCTGAAAAAGATAAAAATGGTAATAAGGTGAAAAAGGGTGAGTTATTGAGCAACGTGAAAGACAATCAAAATGAAGTATGGTGTAATTTTTTGAATTTGAAACATAGAATATTCAAGAATAAACATTACCAGTTTCATAACCAAATCCAAACAGACGGAATTAGTTGTTGTTTGCTTTTCATTAGAAAGGATTTGAAGGATAAAAAATGGGGTTCAAAAGTTCCTGTATTGCAAGAACAAGATTTTTACAATATTGAAGATTTATCCAAAGAACAATTAGACACTTTGAAGGAAAGGAACATTGTAGGTTGCGACCCTGGAAAAAGAAGTTTGGTTTATATGATGGATAAACATGGAAACAAACTACAATACACAGCACCACAACGAAAGAGAGAAAGTAAAGCAAAAACAAACCAAAGGATTTTATTAGAGGAAAGAAAACGAAAGGGTATTATTGAAAAGGAAACACAATTGTCCTTTCAAAATAGTAAATCAGTTGATTATGAAAAATTCAAAGTGTATCTGGTTGAGAAGAATAAATTAAACAAGGAAACCATAGAATTCTACAAACGAGATACATGGAGAAAAATGAAGTTTCGGCAATATAGTTATGGTAAGAAAAGTGTTGATACATTTTTGAATAAAATAAAAGAAACTTTTGGTGAAAACATCTTGATTGGTTATGGAAATTGGAGTAGGTCTACACAAATGAAACACTTTATGCCTACCATGAATAAAGGATTAAGGAAACTAATTCATAAGAAATATGATACAACAACCATAAATGAATGTAACACAAGTAAGAAGTGTTGTGATTGCAATAAGGATTTGGAATATTATAAAGATAAAGAAGGTAAGAAAGTGTTTCGTCTTTTAGTTTGTTCTAACTGCGTGAGTTGCGAAAACAAAAAAATCGTATTTAGAACAAGAGATGCGAACTCTTCCATAAACATAATGAAACTAACGCAATCTTGGATAGAAAAGCAAGAGCGTCCATTATGTTTTTCACAAGTTATGCAAATTTCGTCTTTCACATCTTCAAGTAAAAACAATGAAGATGAAAAAGTAAGACCATCGTAGGTGAAATTCCTACTATTGATTTTACATTTTTCTTATTTTTTGCCCTGTAAAATGGGCGTTTTAAATGAGAAAAGGTGTAAAAATGTATATTATTAAGAGATCTTTCTAGTAGGTATTTCACTAGATACAATGTAAATAGAATTTTCTGTAATAACAATATACTCTGTATTTGATTTGTAAAATTTAGCAATGGGCGAAGTATATTCTTCAGCTGATTTTACTAACAATTTTTCACCAGAACCTTCTCTTACGCCTATAAGTGATTTCTTATCTAAAGAATCAGTCCAATAATCAAACATAACTGGTTTATCTTCTACAATAGATAATTTAGCAGCATTTTGTAATGTAGCATCACATGGAAGACGATACGTCGTGTTGTTGGTTGTAACTGACTGCCCTTGAGCGTTCGTTGGTGGTTGATGCGCACTTCCTGTTTTTTGTTCAGAAGACATTTATAATAAAATTAAATTTAAAGTCTTTAAATACTTATAATTATAAAGTATTTTAATATAATTAATAATTATAATGAAAAAATTAAAAAATATGTCTTCTAAATTATCAAATAATAATTTAAGTGATAATAATCCATATATATTATATAACGTTTCAAACTATAAATCAACAATTGATAATACTGTTACTGAAATTTTAACAAAATTTGTAGAAGTTATGTTAGAATATATGAGGCTTATTTCAGATAAAATAATTGTAAAAAATAAAAATTATTATTGTTTTATTTTTGAAAGAGGACTTGAAACAATTATACATGTTTTTTCTATAATCTTTTATTTTACCAAAAATTTAGATTTAGCATTTTATCATACTCAAAAAGCTCATTATTTTTATATCGAATTTATAGAACAAATGTCAGACGACAATGTTACTTTTTTACAATTAAGCTCACGAAATGCTATTTTATTTGTATATAAAAAAACTATTTTCGATATAAACAATGAATATAAAAAACAAATAACAGAACCAACCAATGATGAAAAAATAATATTAAATGCAATAGATACATATATCCAATTATATAAACATATAGCTTTGTTTATTCTTAAACATAATGATTTTAATTATGAAAATAAAAAAGAATATATAAATAAAACTTGTGATTCTATTGAATTTATTAGCAGAACTATAAACAAACATAAATTAAAACAACAGCATATAGATTGTGTATATTTATTTATTACATCAATTGGAATTAATGTATGTATATTTGATTTGTTTAAATTGTTAGAGGATTTCATTAAAAAAATAGCAAATAAAAAAAATATTGATAAAAAAATACAAGATAAATTACAATACAATGAATTGTATGAATTCATTTCAAACAATAAAATAGAGAATATAGTTGATTGGTTATAATAATTAAACAATTTCTAATAAAGCAATCTTTTTAGATTTTCTAGGTTTTCTTTGTTTTTTAACAACTGTTATGCTACTAGTATCATTTGCGGTATCATTTGACGCATCATTCGATACATCATTTGTGGTATCATTTACATCCGTAATCCCAGTAACAATGTGAATAGTCTTTCTACGAGTTTTCTTTTTTTTTTCTTTATTTGCTAAGTCTGTCGCAGTAATTAATTTTTGACAAATGTGTTTAAATTCTGTTTTTAATAAAGATTTTAGAAATGCATATATATCTTGCAAAACATATTCTTCACACATCCCCACTATTAAAACGCTGCCAGTTCTAAATATCATAAACGACACTTCTGTAATATTTTTATATTTATTCTTATTTTCGGTTGTTATTTGAATTCCACTTTGAATTCCAATATCATTATTATAATAAAACTTACATTGAATTCCTGGATAAGAACAAGGGTCATATATAGCCTGTATATTATACTTAGTTCTAAGTATATCATACAAAACTTCTCTATTAATATAAAACCCGCAATTGAAATTAGAATTAATTAAAACAGTATCACTATTTTCAGAATACGTCAATGTGTTAGTATAAAATGGTTGAAGAATTTCAACTATGTAATTAAGTAATATTTGAAACATCTTATCACTTTGCACTCCTGGCATTTCTAATTTTCCGGTGTTAAATACCTTTACGTGAAACTCGCGAAATTTATCATCTATTTTTAGACGCAAAATCATAACAAAGCAATTATAGAATGCTTGCTTCTTTTTTGATCTATAACTCATAATATCTTTTGTAGAAATGCCAATTGTAATTTTACGAATATCTTTAAACTTAATTCGTCCATCTGGATTATCAATATGCGACATTATATGTTGGTCAACCATGGATTCATTTTGTAATTTTTCTTGAACAATTGCTAATTCTTCTGGAGTCTTTGAGTTTATTTTTATTTGTTTTTTAATAACTCCATTTTTTGGATAACAATAAGATATAACTGGTATTTGCCAAAATATATTTAAATCAACTGGTTGAGTTAAATAAGCTATTTTTGATTTTGTTGAAATATAAATATCTGTTGGCTCAGGAACAGACATTGTATGTGTATAATTAAAAGTGTCTGAATATGTATCTGAATATTCTGATGCCTTTTCAATGTCATCATTTATTATTTCATGTTCATCATCTGATAAATTATAATGTATAGTAGATTGGTCATCAGATGATGTATCATCGCATTTATTTGTAAGGAAATTAGTCCACTCATCATCAATGTTTCCAATACTAACATTTTTAGACATTTTTAAAGACATACCTATGATTCCTATTATATCTTTAAATTCTTTAAATTAAAAATATTTCAATTATTTTCTTTTAATATAGAATAATGAACAGTTCCGAAAAACTTATTCATGAAAGTAGTAAAATTATTCCTATTTCACAAAACTCGCCTACAAACAAGAAGGGTGAATTTAGCGCAAATGAATATAGTTTAAAACAAAATTTCTTTGACCCATCAAAAAGCTCTCCACCAAATAATTTTATGTTAAAACTAAAATTAAGAATGTCATATTATAATTCTTTTACTAGTTTAGATAGTTTACTTAATGAATAATTAACACAATGACTGTTTTTACAATCTTCAAAATGTATAATATTTTCTACAAAATTAAAAAAACTACTTGTATTCATATTTTCTTTATTTCTAATAATATAATTTAAAAAATCCTTAATTATATTCTTTTTATCTATATTGTATTGTCTACTAACATTATTAATAAAATTTGTTATTGAAGATATATTCTCATCATTTTGTATCTTACAAAATAAATTATTCCAAACGGAATCATCTATTACATGGATATCTTCATTTTTTATATTTTGGTTTGATTGTATGAAATTTATCATGCTTCTTATGTCAGATTTAAATAATTTTTGTATCATTAATAATGATGATTCATTCAAATTAATATTTTCGTTAACACATATATTTTTTAAAAACTTAATTATATCATTTTCTGGTAATTGATTGAATCTTAATCTTAAAAAATCGTTTTGTAATCCTTCGTCTATGCGACTTATATAATTACATATTAAACAAAAACGAACTGAATTTGAGAAATTTTGTAAAAGATAACGTAATGCTTGTTGTGCATTTTTTGTCATATAATCTACTTCATCCAATATAACAAACTTCATTCCAGCATTAAACATATTTTTTGAATTAACAAATTGATTGATTTGATTTCTAATAATATCTATTCCACGTTCATCTGAAGCATTTAAATGTATCATTAATTCTTTGTTTTTTTGATTATACTTTTCTTGATACGAATTAACTAAATTAATTATGGTTGTTGTTTTTCCAGTTCCAGGAGGGCCATAAAATAATAAATTAGGGAAATAACCTGTTTCAATTATATTTTTAAGAATTTGTTTATTTAATGGTTCCAATACTATATCATCAAATATCTTTGGACGATATTTTTCTACAAAAGGCACGCTACTATGTTCCATTAAGTATAAACTTTCATTATTTTTAATACATAATTATTAATAAATTAAAAATTGAATTTAATAATATTAAAGATAATTAATGAATACAGTCCATATAACAATGACAACCCAATCTAACTCAGGCTATTTAGAAATTATTTTAGGTTCCATGTATTCAGGAAAAACCACGCGTTTGGTTGAAATATATAAACAATTCCAATTTTGCAATATTCCGGTGGTTGTTATAAATCATTCTATAGACAATAGGTATGATGATACATTATTATCAACTCATGATCAAGTAAAAATACCATGTATACAAACTGACAAATTAATGGAACTATGGATAGAATCAATTGATTTAGAAGAAGAAATTAGCACAATATCAAATATAAAAGATAAATTTGTATTAGCTACTAGTAGTATTGTTTTAATTAACGAGGCACAATTCTTTCCAGATCTTGAAGAATTTGTTAAAAAGTTATTAAATATTAATAAACGCGTTTATATTTGTGGTTTAGATGGTGACTTTAAAAGAAAAAAATTTGGCCAAATACTTGATTTAGTACCATTATGTGATAAGGTTACGAAACTAACATCATTATGTAGTTTATGTAAAAATGGCACTCCTGGAATATTTTCAAAACGTTTAACTTCAGAATTAGAACAAACCGTTGTAGGCAGTGATAAATATATTCCGGTATGTAGGTATTGTTATGAACAATAAATAAATTTATTTTTTACAGAAATATATATATTAAAACAATTTAAATTAATGTTTACATTAATTCACATAAATATGGCACCAAAGAATATTAAGCATACAAATTCCCCTGACGAACAAGCGGAAATAATAAAATCAAAAAGGGGACGTAAATCAAAAAATGAATTATTGGCTTCATTAAATGTTGGATTATTTGGAAAACAAGATAATATACAATTAAATATTACTGAAACCAATGTAAAAAATAATACAGATATAAATGAAAATGTATATGAAAACGATAATACTAATTTAAATACAGATGTAACTGTCGAAGAACCTAAAGTAGCAAAAAAAAGGGGAAGAAAACCAAAAGGCGGAAAAATAGTTCAGCAAGTAGTAAGCAATGAATCAATAAAAGAAGATAAACCAAATATTATAATGCATTTAAAGTGCTCTATGAAAGATTTACAAGCAACCACATCTAATAATAACTTTATTGAATCATATAATTTAATAGGCAATTTAAACTATGAAGTGTTAGAAAACGAAAATGTATATCAATTAAATGAAAATAATTCAACACAACTAACTAATCCTGCGACATGTTTTGATTGTTCTGATTGCGAAGATGAATTTGTATGTAAAGATACTACTAAAGAATTATGGAAAAAATTAAAGCAATTAGAGCATAATCTACATATTAATAATGTAAATAATAAACGTTCCGCATGTTTTTGGGACACCTGTGAATTTGATAATCCTCCCATTTATATTCCAAAGCATTTTATAAATGGGTCTTATCATGTTTATGGATGTTTTTGTAGTCCAGAATGTGGTGTAGCTTATTTGATGAATGAGAATATTGATAGTTCAACTAAGTTTGAGCGGTATCATTTATTCAATAATATTTATGCTAAAATTTATGATTATAAGAAGAATATTAAACCGGCTCCAAATCCATTTTATATGTTGGAAAAATATTATGGTAATTTAACAATTCAAGAATATAGATCGTTATTAAGAAATGAAAGATTATTTTTAATTGTTGATAAACCTCTTACTAGAATATTGCCAGAATTGCACGAAGACAATGATGAGTTTATATTAAACAATAAGATTATACCATCAAATAACTATAATATAAAGAATCGGTTACAAAAAAGGAAACTAAATAAAAGTTCTATAGTAAATGAAAAATTTGGGAATTCAAGTGTAGTAGTTGCTAAAATATAAATAATTATATTATGTAAAATATTATTATTTGACAATTTATTATCTTTATTATAATTTATAATATTTGTTATTTAATTCGATTTTTTTCACGTTCATCTGATTCTTTAAAATTTTCTTTGACTTGGTCTATGTTAATTGGATTTTTATCTCTATAGTCTTTCATTGAATTATCTAATGTTAGTCTAATCTGTCTAAAAATTTCTTGATTTAATGATTTAACTTTTGTGTTTTCTTTTTTTTCTGGGATTCCCATATAATCTCTAATAACCCGAAGACAATCTCCGTTAAATTGTTGCAACTTATCTTTTGCTTCTTGTTCTGTGTAATTTGTATGTGATATAATTTTTTTTATAGGGTCATTATTGCTAAAACTTATTTGGGTCGACATATATATATTTATAATAAATATTTTTTAAATCATATTAAACGCAATGTTATATAGTATATTATCTATAAAAGATGAGTATAACTATGGATAATCTTGAAAAATTAATTCAAATCACAACAATCGAACATATGTATTCAATGTTGCAAAAAATGCAAAGCGTACAAAAAAGTGAAGTTGTTAATTTGCCTAATGAAAATTCCTGTTTGAAGGATTGGGTGTTAAGTGAAACAACCAGTTTCAGAACTATTGTTGATACATATGCAACAGAATTAAATGATCATATATTAAGAAATAATAATGAACATTATGAAATGGTACAAACAATAAAAATTTTAACAGAAAAGATAAATAAATTGGAACACGAAATATACCAGATTAAACATAATAACCAACAAAATTCTGATATTATTGATATCACATTTTCGGTTCCAACTACTGAAGATAATATTAAACTTATCGTTGAAGAAGAACATATTGTAACAAATAATACTTCCGAGAAAACAAATGATTTAAATGAAGAAAATGTTGTTAATGAAAAAGTTTGTGTCGAAGCAGTAAACACTGATATTACAGAAAAAGAAGAAGTAAAAACTGAAGTTAAAGTAGAGAAGACAGAGGTAGAAGATGAAGTTGAAGTGGAAGAAGATGCAGATGAAGTTGAATTGGAAGAAGATGAAGTTGAAGTGGAAGAAGATGCAGATGAAGTTGAATTGGAAGAAGATGCAGATGAAGTTGAATTGGAAGAAGATACAGATGAAGTTGAATTGGAAGAAGATGAAGTTGAATTGGAAGAAGATACAGATGAAGTTGAATTGGAAGAAGATACAGATGAAGTTGAATTGGAAGAAGATGAGGTGGAAGAAGAAGTTGAAAACAAAAAGGACACAAAAGAGGAGGAGGAAGAAGTTTTTGAAATTGAAATCGATGATGTAACCTATTTCGCAACAAGTGAAGAAAATGGAATTTTATATGAAATTACGGATGACAATGATATTGGAAAAAAGGTTGGTATAATTAAAGATGGTGAGCCAATTTTCAATTAAAATTAAACTCTTTTCTATATATAATATAAGTTAAATGTTTAGTTTATGTGCTCCTGCATTAATATATGTTGCTTTTTCATTAACGCAAGTAATAATTGACACATTTAAAGGTTTGTATAATACCGCTTTTTTAAAAATAATTGTAATGATAATAATTACAATACTTTTAAATGCGTTATGTCAATCTGGAATGGGGATAATTTCATGGATAATTGTATTTATTCCTTTTATTTTTATGTCAATCATTGTAGCCATTTTATTATATGTATTTGGTTTAGATCCAGCTACTGGTAAATTGAATATAACATGCAACAAAGAAACAGTGAATAAAAGTGGAAATTTAATATATAGGTCATCTACAAACAAATCGACAAAATATATGGATGTAACGTATTCTGAAACTCCTGCTGAAGTAGTGCCTGTTTGGTCAAGTGATCCGCAATATGAATAAAATAACCGTTATTATATAATAAAAGTATTTTATAATAAAACTATTTAAACCTTATACAAATACTATTATATTATGATATTTTTTAGTTTAACTTCATCTCTAATAATAGCTTATGGTATATTTTTTTATAAAAGAGATTTAATTCCTTTAAATATGATAAATATAGGGTATGAAATTATACATTTTGTTAGTTTGTGTCAGATACAAATGAATAAAATAAAGAATAAAATGTCACCATATTTTGATATGATAAAAATATACCTAACTAACAATGATCAATATATTCGGGTAAAAATAATTAATAAATCTGGCATTATAGATTGTGAAGAAGGTATGTTATCAAGATTTATTAAAATTCCCTCTTTAGACTTAACAAACTATCATGTAGACTTTAACAACTATCAGTCCCCAAGTAACAATTTACAAAATGACGTTTATCAAGGTTATTTAAATAGTAGATGGTATAATATTTTATCCGTGTTTAATAAGGAAAAACATATGGGAATAATAGTGCAAAATAATAAAGAATTGCAAAATAATAAAGAATGCACTGAAATATTTTACGAGCAAATTCCACGAACGCTGAATTATAAATTGTCAAATATTAAATTTATAAGTGTTGACATAGAATATAAAAATAATAATTATAAAATAGAGTTAAAGAACGATATAACCAATTATTATATTGTAAATAACTCTTTAAATCAAAATTTCTTTAAATATTATTTAGTTAACAAACTAAACATCACAATTTTAGATGACGAACATTTTGATTATACTGTAAATATTATTGACCAAAATGTTAATTTTATAACTTTATTGCCAAATCAATCCCTTATTTTTAATGAAAACGATTATAGCATTGTTTCTAAATAACTTCAAACAAGAATAATATATTATTAAAATAATTTAAAAAAAATTGATTTAATATAGTATGGAATCCTATCATACAAATTCAACAATGGCTACTGCAACTATGACTGAAGCACTTGCATTTCATAAATTAAGATATAAGTGGAATTTATGGGCGCACTTGCCCTCAGGACCCAGATTGGACTGTTAAGAGTTATAAAAAGGTTTATCAATTCAAAACTGTCGAAGAAGCTATTGCTATTACCGAGTCATTGCCTACAGATTTGGTAAAAAATTGTATGTTATTTGTTATGAGAGATGGAGTTACACCTATGTGGGAAGATGTGAAAAACAGAAATGGAGGTTGCTTTTCCTACAAAGTATCTAATAAAAATGTATTTGAAGTTTGGAGAGACTTAACTTATGCAATTATTGGAGAATCTATCAGTACAAATAGCACATTTGTTAATTGTGTGACAGGAATTACTATTTCACCTAAAAAGAATTTCTGTATTGTAAAAATTTGGATGACTAATTGTGAACACCAAAATCCAGTTATTGTTACTAATGAAATTAGAAATCTTACACCTCAAGGTTGTTTGTTTAAAAAGCATACACCAGAATATTAGAAATAAATTATTATAATTACTTAAATAAATAATAATAATAAAATATAATGAAATATCCATTTGTTATATTTTATAGAAAAAATACATATAATTACATTGACAAATTTTTTATACAAAATGCAAACATGTTAGAATGTACTATTTTTTTAGCTAATTCCATTGAACATGTCAAAAACTTATATAATTCAAATTTTCATTTGTTAGTTAGTTATGGAGAAACCGAAAATGAGAATAATAATGAATTATTAACTGTTTTTTCCGACAAAATGTTAATGGTTCGACACATTAAAATTTTACCAAATACATTAAACTCACCCATTACACCACAATTTAATCCATTATCATACTTTAATAAACTTGTCAACTCAATATATGTATCTATGTGTTCTTTTGAACGCAGCAGACTTAGACCCACATTTTCATTATTTACACCATCATATAACTCATATCACAAAATATTACGTGTGTATAATAGCCTTTTAAAACAAACATTACTTGATTGGGAATGGATTATTATGGATGACTCCCCTGATGATACACATTTTAAGTTTTTAAGAGATAATTTTTCAAACGAACCGCGCATACGTTTTTACAGAAGGTCATGTAATAACGGAAGCATTGGCAATGTAAAAAATGAAACCATTGGATTATGTAGAGGAAAATATTTACTTGAAATGGACCATGATGATGAATTAATGCCATATGTTTTAGAAGAATCCGCACAATTATTTGATAGCAAACCAGATATAGGGTTTATTTATTTTGATTGTGCCAGTATATACGAGAATGGAGAAAATCAATGGTATGGCGATTTCATTTGTAAGGGATATGGTGGTTATTATTCTCAAAAATATGACGGAAAATGGTTGCTTATTTACATAACGCCTAATATAAATAATATAACAATGAGTCATTTAGTTTGTTGTCCAAATCATCCAAGAATATGGAGAAGAGATACATTAATCAATATGGGAAGTTATTCTGAATATTTACCCATTTGTGATGACTATGAAATATTGCTTAGAACATCTATTAATACTAACATAGCCAAAATTCATAAACTAGGTTATATTCAATACATGAATAATGATAATAACAATTTTTCTTTGATACGTAACGCAGAAATAAATCGCATAGGCCCAAATTATATTTCACCAATTTACTACGAGTTGTTTGATATTAATAATAAAATGAAATATAAAGATGCGTATGAAGATGAAACATATATAAATAATCATTCTAGAATATGGGAACGAGACCAAAATACATACAAACATAAGTTTTGTAATCTAATAATCAATAATGATTATAACAAACAGTTCTGCATTATAGGAATAGATAGTTTTATTAATAATATAGATAGGATACAAGAATTATATAATGATCATACAAATGATTTTATTATTTTAGATAATAAACGCACTGTAGATTATTTACAACATTACATTGATACAATTAATCTTCCTCGTATAAAATGTTATACAATTCTAAACGCATCTGTTCAACAATTAATAAATTACTTTAAGTTATTATATTTATGTGTAGGTGATTATGAAATAATCAATAGCAATATAAAGAAACCAAAATTTAACTCAAATTTTACCAAAAGAGTTCAAGTAATTAACACACTAACTAAAAACACTGATAAGTATTTGGAAATAGGTGTAGAATACGGCGAATGTTTTAATGAAACGCATTTTACTTATAAAGTGGGTGTAGACCCAGACCCCAAAGCTACACCGATTATCGGTACTATGTTTCAACTAACGTCCGACAATTTTTTTAATCACACTAATAAGACATTATATGACGCAATTTTTATCGATGGAATGCATCAAGCCGAATTTGTTTTACGCGATATTAATAATTCTATTATGACATTACACACAAATGGCATTATTTTTATTGACGACATATTACCGAATGACTATAATGAACAACTCAAAAAACCCATGAAACATTATTATGAAAACGGAATTCTTAAATATGGAGAAACATGGACAGGTGATGTATGGAAAGTTATTTATCACTTGTTAGTTCATTATAAAAACAAAATAAAAAATATACAATATTTTTATAGTCCATATTTTAGAGGCATTTTATCATTACAAGTTTCAGACACATTTCAAATTAATCCCGATGATATTCAAATTATTAATAACTATGAGTATTTCAAAGATTTCAATAATTATATTGATGTTTTAACTAACTAAATATTTTGAAATTAACGAAATGTTGGATAGCTATCTATTTCAACACATAATCCGGAACTTCCTCAAAAATAGAAGGATTTAACCAAATATGTCTCCAATCAACTTTATCTAAATTTTGTTCTAAAATATGAATTGCATTTGGATTGCTATATAACATTTCCAAACATACTTTATCTAAATTTTGTTCTAAAATATGAATTGCATTTGGATTATAAGATAATTTATACCAATCAACTTTATCTAAATTTTGTTCTAAAATATGAATTGCATTTGGATTATAAGATAAGCTATACAAATCAACTTTATCTAAATTTTGTTCTAATATATGAATTGCATTTGGATTTCTAGATAAATAATACCAATCAACTTTATCTAAGTTTTGTTCTAAAATGCGAATAGCATTTGGATTTTCAGATAAATAATACCAATCAACTTTATCTAAGTTTTGTTCTAAAATGTGAATAGCATTTGGATTTTCAGATAAATAATGCCAAACAACTTTATCTAAATTTTGTTCTAAAATATGAATTGCATTTGGATTACCAGAT
>Ga0209770_10000272_pt1 | contig 30246 bp, 27 predicted proteins | sample LauGreSu1BDMLBDD_2_FD_187572 | JGI IMG/M metagenome (GOLD analysis project Ga0209770, IMG submission 187572) | Freshwater lake microbial communities from Lake Michigan, USA - Su13.BD.MLB.DD (SPAdes) (version 2) | ecosystem: Environmental > Aquatic > Freshwater > Lake | place: Lake Michigan, USA...
CTCGAGCGTGCGCGCGAGCAGGGCGCGGCGGCGCGAGAGTTCCATCGACTTGCGGTGGTCTGCGGCGACGGCGATGTCCTCGAGCTGCGCGGCGATGCCGTCGTCCTCCGCCTGCTGGGCGAAGAGGATCCGGCGGAGGTTCTCCGGCAGGAGTTCCTCCTCGATCGCGGTGGAGCGTGCTTCGAATGCGGTCAAGGGTCGCTCGGTGGTGGTGGGGGTCAGGCTGCCGGACGGGCGGTGTTCTTGGCAATCGTCTCGAGGAGTTCGCGGAGGCGGCCCTCCTCGGAGGCGTCCCGGTGATCGCCACCCTGCACGGAGACGGTCGGCTGCACATGCGACTCGCCGCAGATCACGAGGAGCAGGTTCGAGACCAGCCGCTCCTGCTCGGTGGGCTGCATCCGATGGCCCTTCTCGCGGAGCAAGGCGATCGCGTGGTCGACGATCTCGACCGCACCTTCGACGATCACCTTCCGCGAATCGACGAGCGCCTGCGCCTGCTGCCTCACCAGCATCGCGCGGGCGATCTCGGGTGCGTAGCTCAGGTCGCTCAGCTCAAACGACACGACCTCGGCGCCGGCGACCTGGACCTTCGACTGCAGGATCTCGCGCATCTCGCCGGCGATCACGGCCGTCTCGCTCTTGAGGCTGGTCGCGTGGGTGGCCGACTCGTACGGGTAGCGCGACGCGACCTGCTTGAGGACGGCCATCGCCTGCGTTCGCACGAACGCCGGCGCGTCCTCGACATCGAGCGCGGCCCTGCGGGTGTCGACGAACCGGAAGGTGACGACCGCGGCGGCCAGGATCGGGTTGCCGTTCCCGTCGGCCACCACGGTCCGGTGGACCTCGATCGCCTGCTGCTTGGTGGAGATGCGGATCGCCCTGCGGCCCCACAGCGTGACCCACGAGAGCCCCGGCTCGCGCATCAGCCGCGAGAAGCGGCCCCAGCGCAGAAGCACGACCTCCTCCTGCGGCGAGACCACGATCCATGACCCCAGGAGGGTGATCGGGAAGAAGACGACGCTCAAGATGGTGGTCAGGACGAGTGGCATGTGGATCTCGAGGCGCATGCGGGCGCGGCGGCGCGGTCTCGAACGGTCCGATCGGGGGCGGGCGCCGCGCGCTCGCTCGAGGGCGGGGCCGCGAGCGTATCGCACCGCGGCGCGAAAAAGACAGGCAGCCGTCGATGAGACGGCTGCCTGGATCGATTCGGGGAAGCGCCTACTTCTTCTTGTTCTTGTCGAAGTAGTTGCCGGCGAACTTCTTCTGGAAGCGCTCGACGCGGCCGAGGGTGTCGACGAAGGTCTTCTGACCCGTGAAGAACGGGTGCGAGCCCGACCAGATTTCGACATTCATCTCCGGCACGGTGGCGCCGACGGTCATGACGACCTCGCCACGGAAGATGATCTTGCACTCGGGGTAGTAGGTCGGGTGGGTGTCCTTCTTCATGGCTCGATCCTTCGGCTGCGACGCCCTCCCGGATGGGGGGCGGATCGAGGAGTGTAACGAGGCCCGGGGAAGATGCAAGGGCGGTCGCTCCCGGGCGCTTCTCGGACTACTGCACGCATCGCGGCGGATTGAACCTTCTGCGACACTTTCCGCCTCGGAGCCTCGAAGGAGATACAGCATGGCACAAGGTGCAAACACATTCGATGTCACGGCGCAGAACTTTGACCGGGAGGTGGCGCAGTCCGGCGTGCCTGTCCTCTTGGATTTCTGGGCCGCCTGGTGCCCTCCGTGCCGGATGCTGAAGCCGGAGCTGGCGGCGCTCGCGCCTGAGCTTGAGGGCAAGGTCCGGGTCGGCTTCGTGGATGTGGATGCGGAGCCGGAGATCGCGGCGGCGTTTGCGGTCCGCGGCATCCCCGCGCTCTTCCTGATGAAGGACGGCGAGGTCGTGGACTCGTGGACCGGCTTCACCCCGCGCGCGGCGGTGAAGCAGCGTCTGGAGGCGCATGTCGGCTCCATCGGCGGCTGATTCCGGCGCTGCGGCGCCGCGCGTCCGCGTGCTGCCCGTCGAGGGCATGCACTGCGCCGCGTGCGCCTCGAAGGTCGAGTCGGCGGTCGCGCGCGTGAACGGTGTGCGGAGCGCAAGCGTGTCGTTCGCAACGCGGAAGCTGCGCGTCGAGTTCGACATGGCAGGTGAGAAGGGACAGGCAACCGTCGTTGGACAGGCAACGCTGGCCGCCGTCGCCGAGGCCGTCCGCGGGGCCGGCTTCCTGCTCGACCTCTCGCGAGACCCGAAGGCGCGGGAGGAACGCGAGCGCACCCTGGAGTCCCTTCTGCGGCGCCGCGTCCAGATCGGTGCGGTGCTCTCGGTACCGCTCGTCGCCATCGCAATGTCCCATGGGGCGATTCCCGCGCTCGACGGACCCGCCGCGGACTGGCTGCAGCTCATCCTTGCCTGTCCAGTGTTGGTCTGGTGCGGATGGCCGATCCACCGCGCGGCGCTCGAGCGAACCCGCGCGCGTTCGTGCGACATGAACACGCTCGTCTCGCTCGGGACGATTTCGGCATTCGCGTCCAGCGCGTGGACCCTCATCGAGGGCAGCGTCGCGGGTCACTCCCCTGGCCATGGCCACGAGCTCTCGTTCGAGGCGTCGGCGGTCATCATCGTCTTCGTGCAGCTGGGAAGGCTGCTCGAGTCCCGCGCGACGAGACGGGCGGGCGAGGAGCTCCGCGGACTCGCTTCGCTTGCCGTACCGGTCGTGCGGGTCCTCGACGGCGACGGCACGGAGCGCCCGGTCGCAGCCGAAGATGTCTCGGCGGGCATGAAGGTCCGTGTGCTGCCCGGCGAGAGGATTCCGGTCGACGGGACGATCCGCGCGGGCGCGAGCGAGATCGACGAGTCGATGCTGACGGGTGAACCGATGCCTCGCGCCCGCGGGGCGGGCGAGGTGGTGCACGCCGGCACGATGAACATCGTCGGGGTCCTCGAGATCGAGGCAGCGTGTGCGGCCGACGCGACCCTGCTCGCGCGCATCGTCGGGCTCGTCGACGAGGCGCAGGCGACGAAGGCCGCGATCGCGCGCGCCGCGGACCGCATTGCCGCGATCTTCGTCCCGATCGTCCTTGGCATCGCCGCGTCGGCATGGCTCGCGTGGACCCTTCTCGGCGATCCCGACATCGACGCCGGCCGCGCCACCCGCGCGCTCGTCAGCGTGCTCGTCGTCGCATGCCCGTGCGCGCTTGGGCTCGCGACGCCGGTCGCCGTCATGGTGGCATCGGGGCGCGCGGCTCGCATGGGAGTGCTTCTGCGGCGGGCGAGCGCGTTCGAACTCCTCGCCGCCGCCCGCGAGATCGTCCTCGACAAGACGGGGACGCTCACGGTCGGCGCGCCGCGCGTCGTCCGGATCCTGCCGGCCCAGTCGTCGGACGAGCGTGCGGTGCTCGAGGCGGCCGCCTGCGTCGAACTCGGAAGCGAGCATCCGATCGCGCGCGGAATCGTCGCCGAGGCCCGCGCGCGCGGCGTCGCGATCCGAGCCGCGCAGTCGACCCAGGTCGTGCCCGGGCGAGGCATCCGCGGGTCGAGCGAAGGAAAGGCCGTCTGGGCCGGACGCCTCGACTGGCTGACCGAGAGGGGGCTTGACGGCATCGGCGGCATCGGGCAGGACGGCGGCGCGACCACCGTCTGGGTCGCGCAAGACGGGCGCCTTCTTGGGGCGATCGAGCTCGCGGACGAGCCGCGGGCCGACGCCGCCCGTGCCGTGGAGGCGATGCGCGCGCTTGGTCTCCGCGTCGCGATCGCCAGCGGAGACGCAGCGTCGCCCGTTCGCGCGCTCGCGAGCCGTGTGGGCATCGAAGCCGCGGATGCGCATGCCGCCATGACGCCCGCAGAGAAGGCGGACTTCGTTGCGTCGCGCCCGCGCTGCGCGTTTGTCGGCGACGGCCTCAACGACGCCGCCGCGCTTGCGGCCGCGCGGCCCGGCGTCGCCATCGCGAGCGGCACCGACCTCGCAAAGTCGAGCGCCGACATCCTCCTCGTCGCGCCCGATCTCACGCGCATCGCCGACGCGATCGCGCTCTCGCGGCGAACGCTCGCGGTCATCCGCCAGAATCTCGCCTGGGCGTTCGGCTACAACGCGGTCCTCATCCCGCTCGCGGCGCTGGCGGTGCTGCCGCCTGTGGCGGCCAGCGCGGCGATGGCCCTCTCGAGCGTCAGTGTCGTCGCGAACAGCCTTCGCCTCCGTCGCGGCTGACCGTCAGGCAGGTTGCGTCGGCGCGCCTGCGTAACGCCCGCCCGCGACGAGCACCTCGCGCTTCATCACGACCGAATGCGGCGCGACCCGGGCGCCGGCACCGATGTCGGCGCCGTAGAGCACCACCGTGTTCGCGCCGACCGTGCACCCGTCGCGCAGGTCCACGCGGTCGATCTTCAGCACGCGGTCCTCGAAGGTGTGCGCCTGGAACAGCGCATCGACCGTCACATCGTCGCCGAAGCGGAGCATGTCCGGATCGACCACATGCGTGAAGCCGTTGCCCAGCAGCGCGCGGCGGCCGATCTGACAGCCGATCGCGCGCAGGTACCCGACGAGCACCAGCGTTCCGTCGACGAATCCGAGCGGGAGGCTCGCCCACATGCCCCACGCGACATAGAGGAAGTCCCACCGGCTGCACCAGCAGCTCCAGAGCGCATGCGTGCCGGGCCGTACGCGCGCGACGAGCGCCCACTTCATGACGACGATCGCCGCCGCCAGCGCGGCGAAGGCCGCGAGAGTCGCCGCCGGAAGTGCGACGAGCCGGAACAGCGCGGGATCGAGCGTGGCCTCCGCGGCCTCCACCGTGCGGAACCACGCGAGCCCGACGAGCACCGGGCCGAGCGGCAGCGCGAACCGGGCGAGCTCCCACATCCACCGGTTCAGCCTGCGGACCAACGGCGGATCGTGCGTGAGCTCCCGAGGCATCTCGACGACCTCGCGGCGCGGGAGGCGGAACGGCGGATGGCCGAACCACGACGAGCCGGGCTCGTGCGGCACGAGATCGCCGCGCGTCGAGATGCCGACGAGCGTTCCCTCCGCGAGATCCGTGCCGCCCGGAAGCACGGCGTGGTTCCCGATGAAGCAGGACCGACCGAGGCGCACCGGCTCGACGACGGCGCTGCCGGCCCGCACGCGTGGTCCACCGAGGTAGATCCCGTCCGCGAAGAAGGTCTCGGTCCCGATCTCGACGGTCGAGGGGACCACGCCGGTGACGGTCGAGATCTCGCAGCCCCGGCCGATGCGCGCGCCCGCGAGGCGAAGCCACATCGGCCACATGATTGTTCCCGAGAGCCATTTGCCGGCGGCCTCGACGAGGAGCGACTGCATCGAAATACGCGTCGATGCGAACGAACCGAGCGCGTACCGGCCGCGCGGCGCCCGTCCGAGCGCGCGCACGAGCAGTGCCTCGAGAAGCACGGTCAGTGTGCCGCCGAGGAGCACGGCCCCGGTGAGCCGAACGAAGCCCTCGCTGTGGGGGAGGACTCCAGACTCGGGGAAGAGCGCGTGCTGCACCGCATCGAGGTCGCCGAGGCCGCAGAGGTGGAGCGCTCCGATCGCGGGAATCGCAAGCGTGGCGACGATCGCGCACTGCACGAGGACCGCGGGCACGATCTGCGCGAAACCGCCCGTCGACGCGGGGGGATCGTCGATCGCAGGCGCATCCGCGACGCGCACCGCGGGGACTCCGTCGAGCACCGCACTGCACTCGACCCGGCCCGGCCCGAGGTTCGAGAGCGGCGTGAGGATCGAGTCCTCGCCGAGTTCCGCGCCGGGGGAGATGCCCGCACGCGTCTCGAGCGTCCCGCGCCGGCCGACGACGACGGGTCCCACGACGATCGAGCCGGCGTCGAGCTCCACGAGCCGCAGGCAGGCGTCCTGCCCGATGGTCGCGTGGTCGCCGAGCGCGAGGAGGTCCCAGCCGCCGTCGCGCACGCGCACGCCGCGCTGGAAGTGCACTCCGCGACCGATCCGCGCGCCGAGGAGCCGGAGCACGGCGGGCGTGAGTCCGGTCGCCGCGAGGACATCCCACGGAACGAGCGCCGAGAGCCGCACCACGGTCCAGTGCCGGACATGCCAGCCGCTCCAGGCCCGGAACCGGCCCGGGCGGTAGCGGCCGATGAGGACCCACTTCGCTCCAACGGTGAGCCCGACCGAGAGCGCCGCGAAGCCGAGGAAGCCCGCTCCCGCGGCGAGGGCGATCGCGAGCGCGCCCGAGAGCGGGTGGTCGAGCCAGCCCGAGAGCACGCCGCCTGCCGACGGAATCCAGAGGATCTGCGATCCGGCCAGCAGGAAGACGAGCAGCACCGCGCCTTGGGCAAGCGTGGCCGCGAGCGGCCTCGAGGTGCCCTCGGGCACGCGCCTGTCCTCGCCGGACGCGGGCGGGGAGCCGGTCGCCGACGCCGTGCGCGCGATCGCGGACGCGACGCTCCGCACCGTGCGGTGCTCGTAGGCGAGGCGGACCGTCGCGGCGCGGGTCGCCGTGTCGGCCCGGAGCCTCGAGATCGCGATCGCCGCGCTCAGCGAGTCGAGCCCGAGTTCATCGAAGAGATCCGCCTCGACCGACACGCCGTCCGCGTCGCGCCCGAGGGCGAACGCCACCGCCTCGGCGACGGCGCGCTCGAGTCCGGTCGCGGGAGCGACGATCCGATCGAGGCCCTCGGGCTGGCCGATCGGAGGAAGCCGCTTCCGGTCGAGCTTGCCGCCCACCGACCTCGGCAGCGCATCGATCGGCGCGATCGCCGTCGGGACCATGTAGGGCGGCAGCGACTGCGCCGCGAACTCGCGCAGCTGCGCGGGGTCGAGGGCGTGCCCGTCGCGCACCACGACATGGGCGACGAGCCTTCGCTGGCCGGCGTCGCCCGCCCGATCTCCCTCGACGGTGCACGCCGCCTCGAGCACCGCCGGATGGGCCGCGAGGCGGGACTCGACCGCACCGAGCTCGATGCGGTACCCGCGGAGCTTGACCTGCGCGTCGATGCGCCCGTGGTAGTGGAATCGCCCGGCCGCGTCCCGATGCACAAGGTCGCCCGTCCGGTACACGCGGCCGAGCGTGGGATGGTCGATGAACCGCGCCGCCGTCGTCTCCGGCTGTCCTCGATAGCCGCGCGCGAGCGAGGCGCCGCCGACGACGAGCTCGCCGCGGACCTCGTCCGGAAGCTCGGGGAGATCGGCCGACTCCGGATCGACCACGGCTGCGAACGAGCCGGGCACCGCCATCCCGATCGTCACCGGCTCGCCGGAGCGGACGGTCGCGCGCAGGCATGTCACGGTGCACTCGGTCGGTCCGTAGCCGTTCTCGAGCCGGCGGCCGCGGCTCCACGCGTCCGCGAGATCGTCCGGCAGCGCCTCGCCGCCGACATAGAGGAGCCGCACGCGCGGCAGGTCGCGCAGCGGGTCGTCGGTCCCGAGCGTGCGCAGCATCGTCGGAGGCGGGCAGAACACCGTGACGCGCTCGCGCACGAGCCACGGGAGGAGATCCGGACCGAGGCGGGCGGCCTCGTCGTCGAGGACGACCGCGGTCGCGCCGGCGGCCCACGCCAGCCACAGTTCCTCGATGCTCGAGTCGTAGCTCGCGGAGGATCCCTGCACGACCCGGTCGTCCGGCGTCAGTCCGAACTCGGCGAGATCGCCGGCGACGAGGTTGTGGAGCGAGCGGTGCTCGATCTCGACTCCCTTCGGTCGTCCGGTGGTGCCGCTCGTGGAGATGACATACGCGAGCCGGCGCGGATCAACCGGGGCGCGCGTCGCCACTCGGCGTGGCGTGAGCGCGGCGCAGTCGATGCGCGGCGCCGCGACACCCGCGTTGCGCAGCTCGAGGTCCCGCGCGCCGGTCGATGCGATCGCGGCCGCGCCGGCGTCGTGGAGGATCTCGGCGGCCTGCCGCGCGGGGAAGGCCGGGTCGATCGCGAGATACGCCGCGCCGGCGCGCATCGCGCCGAGCATGGCGGCGAAGAGCCACGGGTCGGTGCGCGGAAGCGCGAGCGCCACGACGGGATCCGCGTCCGCGCGAAGGACATCCGCTTCGCGGCATGCGTCGGCGAACGCATCGGCCATCGCGTCGATCTCGGCGTAGGTCAGCCGAGCGCCGGCGGCGGGGATCTCGAGTGCGCAGGCATCCGGACGCGCGGCGAGCGCGCGGTCGAAGAGATCGAGGACCGTCGAGGAGGTCTCGAGGCGGGTCATCGCGGAAGCGCGTCGCGCAGGTGCGGCGCGAGCCAGGGCTCGCGCGCGCGCCGCTCGTCGGCGGAAAGGTGCGCGAATCCGCGCACGGAGCCGAGGCAGCTCGCGGCGCCGCACTGGCACGCGAACGGCTCGGCCATGTCGGCCTCGGTCGTCGTGTAGTCGAAGGTGATCTGCGAGCCCGCCGCGATCGCGGCGCGCGCCACGAGACTGCGGCCGGCGATGTGCGCGTTCGGCTCGCACGCGTGGTTCAGGAAGCGCCACGGATGGCGCGCGCACATCTCCTCGTGCGGAAGCGCGCCGTCGGCCTCGATGTGCGTGCCGTGTGCGATCTGGATCGAGTAGCGCGTCGGCTCCTGCTGCGGGCGGCCCTCGATCTCGAGGATCGACTCGCCCGCCGCGATGGCGCGCGTCGCGACGAGCGCGAAGCCGAGCGGCGTTTCGATGACGGAGCAGGGAACGGTTCGTGCGGAGCGTTCCTTGACGCGTGCCGCGGGATTCGGAATGAGAGTGGTCACGAGGTCGGAGTCCGCAAGGTGCGAACGGGAAGCCTACCCCAATTGACCTTCGCGATGGAAGCCCTCAGCGCTTGCGCGCGATGATCTCGAGCACCGTCGGCGTGATGAAGACCGACGACTCGTCGCGCTCGGCTTCCGCGACGGCGGCGACCACCGCCTCGGCCCAGCGCGCGTCCCGTCGGCCCATCTCGACGAGCCGGCGCGTGTTCACGCGGACGAAGCCGGCAGGCCAGTCCCACAGCGGCTCGCCCGGACGAGCCGCCCGCGCGATGGGACGGACCGACTCGATTCGGAATCCATGCCGGCCGAGCAGGCCCGGCAGCGCCCGCGCGATGTCGGGCTCGCCGCCGTCGGCGCGCCAGCTCTCGAAGACGGTCTCCACGAACTCCGTGAGCTCCCGCCGCACCGGAAGCAGCCGGTAGGTGCCGTAGTCGACATACTCGTGGAACACCGCGGCGCCGCCGCTCCGGAGACAGCCCGCGATCCGCTCGACCAGGCGCTCCGGACTCGGCACGAAGCAGGCGACCCAGCGGCACCAGGCCAGATCCGCCTCGTGGACGGGAATCGGCGCATCCGGCTGCATGAGATCGAGCTCCGCGGTCCGCACCGTGGCCAGACGGCGTCGCGCGACCTCATCCTCGAGGATGCGAAGGAACCGCCCGCTGCGTTCGACCGCGAGCACCTCGCCCCCCGGTCCGATCGCCTCGGCGAGGTCGATCGCCGCGAATCCGGGTCCGGCCCCGATGTCGACCGCACGCGTGGTCGGTCCCAGTCCGGCCGCCTGCCACGCCCGCAGGGCCTCGTCGCGCCAGATCCCATGCTGGAAACGAAGGCGTTCGACCTCGGCGTCGTGGGTGCCGAGCACATACTCGCGCTCGCTCGGGTCGGTGCTGGAGGCCATGCCGGCGTTGTACCACGGGCGGATCCCGCTCCTCCCGCGGCGTCGGCCGGTCAAGAATGCGGCGCGTCCGGTCGATCAACCGGACGAGTCATGCTGGCCGGCCGCGCGCACTCCTTCATCCTGCAGGCCCGGCTGGCGATCTCGCTTGCCTGGGTCGCGGGGTATGTGAATGTCGTCGCGCTCGCGACCTGCGGCTATGTCGTGAGCCATGTCACCGGGAATGCGACCAGCCTCGGGGCGGACCTCGCGGGCGGAAGCTGGGAGCTTGCGGCGCTGATGGGCGCGCTGCTCGGCGCCTTCTTCGTCGGCGCCTGCCTGTCGGGCTTCGCGGTCGAGCTCGGGCGGCAGCGGGACTGGGCCTCGATCTATGTGCTGCCCGCCGCGATCGAGCTGGTGCTGCTCGCCGGGTTCGCCGTCGGCGTGCGGCTGCATGATCCGAGCGAGCCCGAGCATGGGGCCGCGCTCTGGTGGATGACGATCCTCGCGACGCTCTCGATGGGCGTCCAGAACGCCACGATCACGCGCATCTCGAGCGGGGTCGTCCGGACGACGCACCTGACCGGGATCATCACGGACCTCGGGCACGAGACGGCGCAGCTGGCGGTCGTGCGCTGGCTGTTCGGGCGCGGGGTCGGGACCGGCGCGGTCGACGAGCGCGGACCGAGCTTCCAGCGGCTGCTGCTGCTCGCCACGATCCTCGGCGCGTTCATCCTCGGCAGCGGATGCGGCGCCGCGGTCTACGCGCACCTTCCCCGACTGAGCATGGCGGCGCCGATCGCGCTGCTCTGCTGGATCATCATCGCCGACCTCCGGACGCCGATCTGCGAGATCGAGGAGGCGCTCCTCACCGAAGCGCCGGTCGGGGGCGGTGCGCTCGAGGGGGTCACGGTGTTCCGGGTGATCCCGCGGGGCGGCGCCGCGCGGGAGGCGCATCTGCCAGACCTTGCGCGGTTCCTCGAGGGTCAGCCGCGCGGACGGCGGCGGATCGTGCTCGACCTGACCCGCGCGCGCGCGCTCGGGCCGCTCGCGGCCAACGCGCTCGCCGCGATGGACCGCGTCGCGGCACGCGACGGCCGGGCGATCGTCGTCGCCGGGCTCGATGCCGGCGAGGTCGCGACGATCAACGCGCTCTCGCGGCAGGGGCTCCTCCATGAAGGAAACAGCGCCCCCGATCTCGCGGGGGCGCTGAAGATCGCATGTGGCGCGCCCGAGGCGGCTACCGCCCCGGCCGGGTTCGGCGGCTGAGCGCGACGGTCGCGGAGATCGCGAGCGCGACGCCGCTCGCGGCGAACGCACCGAGACCCGGACCGAGGAGCCGCGATCCCTCGAGGAACACCCCGTAGAGGAACAGCGCCAGCCCGAACGCCGCGGCGACCGCGGCGAGCGCGATCCACGCGACGGCGCGCGCCGTGCCGAGCGCGCCGTCGCGGAGCCTGCGCCCCTCGAACTCGATGATGCCGGTCACGCCGGCGAGGACGGTCGAGAGGAACTCCATGCGTCAGTTCCTCCGGGTCGCGCGCAGGCCGAGCAGCATGCCCACCGCGAACGCCGCGCCGACGGCGAGGAACGGATGCTCCGAGATCTGCCGCCCCGCACCGTCCGCAACGGCCTTGCCCTGGGCGGTGGCGCTGCGGAGGCTCTCCGACATGCCGGCACGCGCGGTGCGGAGCGCATCGCCTCCGAGGACGGCGATGTCGCCGCGGAGATGGCGGAGGTCGTTGCGGAGCTTGTCGATCTCCCGGTAGAGCTCGGTGGTCTCGTCGGTGCTGGTCGTGGTGCTGCGGTCCATGGAACTTGAGTCCTTTCGTTGGCGGCGCCGTGGCCGGAACACCCGGAGGCGGCGCGACGGGGCAATCGTTGCGCGCGGCGGGCGGGAGTCCGCAGGGAACGGTCCGCGTTCGCGCCCTCGGGGAGGCTTCCGCATGCCGAAGCGGATGGCCGGGCACAAGAATGGCCGGATGACCGACTCAACATTCCCCCAAGGGAGGCAGGCAGCATGAGCCAGGCAATCGATCGGACCGATCGGCCCGAGCCCGTCCGCATCGTGGTCGGAGTCGACTTCTCGCAGCCGTCGATGCGCGCGCTCGAGTGGGCCGGCGCGCTCGCCGCGCGGCGGCAGGCCATGGTGGTCGCCGTGCACGCGATCGAGCCGACGCCGCTTTCGGCGATGGCCGAGGCGGCGGAAAGCCTCGCGGCCCGCGCGGAGGAGCGCCTCGCGGCAGCGTGCGAGCCGGTGCGGCGCCACGGGACGCCGTGCGACATCCGGTGCGCGGTGGGACGCGCATGGCAGGTCGTTTCGGACGCCGTCGACGAGGGGCCGACCGATCTCGTGCTCGTGGGAAATCGCGGCATGTCCGCGATGAAGCGAGCCATGATCGGCTCCAACGCCGACCGGGTGCTGCGCGCCGTCGACGCACCAGTGCTCGTCGTCCACGCCTCGGATGCGGTTCGCGACCGCCTGCGCGTCCTCGTCGCGACGGACTTCAGCGGCGAATCCGACGAGGCGGTCGCGGCGTTCCGGCGCCTCTTCCTCCCCTCCGCGCTGCGGCTCGACGCGCGCGTGCTCCATGCGGTCGTCCCGCCGGTGCTCGTCGAGTCGGTCGATGCACCGCTTCTCGAGCGGATCGACTGGTCGCGCTTCGACGAGGACGCGACGGAGCGCATCGAGCTCGTCGCGCGCACGCTCAGGGCCGACGGCGTCGAGGCCTCGGTCGCCGTCGCGCGCGGGGGCGCGGTCCGCACGATCCTCGCGGAGAGCCGGGCCTGGAGGGCGGACCTCGTCGTCATCGGACGACGCGGCATGTCGGGCCTCGAGCGGCTCTTCCTCGGCTCGGTCGCGGAGCGGGTGCTCCACGGGGCGGCGTGCGCCGTGTTCTGCGGGCACCGTGCCGCGGTTCCGGCCGAAGGACGCGCCTCGTTCATCGCGTGATGGCGGAAGGATCCGCGTGGCTTCGCGCGTTCCGGCGGCAATCCTCCTGCACACGCGCCGGGAGTCCGGCGCGACGCAACCGAACCCCGGAGCAGCACATGACGACAGCCATCACCAAGAGCGACACGCAGATCAAGACCGATGTCCTGAACGAACTCAAGTGGGACTCGCGCATCGACGAGACCGAGATCGGCGTGCAGGTGCGCGACGGGATCGTCACGCTCGTCGGCACGGTCGGCGTGTACGCGAAGAAGATCGCCGCCCGCGAGGCCGCGCACCGCGTGCACGGCGTGCTCGATGTGGTCGACGAGCTCCAGGTGAAGGTGCCGGGGATCGGTGCGAAGACCGACACCGAGCTCGCGCGCGCGGTCCGCGACGCGCTCCAGTGGGATGCCTTCGTGCCCGACGAGAAGCTCACCTCCACGGTCTCGCTCGGCATCGTCACGCTCGAGGGGCTCGTCCAGACCTGGACGCAGCGCGCCGATGCGGAGCGGGTGGTGCGCGGGCTCGCGGGGGTGCGTGGCGTCATCAACCAGATCTCCGTCGCGGCGAAGCCCGTCGATCCGACGCGCATCAAGAACGAGATCGAGGAGGCGCTCGAGCGCCAGGCCGAGCGCGAGGCGCGCCGCATCGGCGTCGTCGTCCGCGACGGCGTCGTCACCATCACCGGACGCATCCGCTCGTGGTCGGAGAAGAACGCGATCGACCGCGTCGTCGGGTTCGCGCCCGGGGTTCGCCGCGTCGACGACCAGCTGGTCGTCGATCCGTACGCCTGACCGGCGGCACCGCGAAACACGCGCCGCGCCGGGCGTTCCGGCGCGGCTTTCATCAGGGAGCACGACAGCTTCAATCAGGAAGGCAGGACACGATGAGTCTCTCATTCTGGAACAGGACGCCGATTCTCGACGAGTTCGCACGGACCCGCGACGAGATGGACCGCATGCTCGGACGCTTCATGGGCGGCGCGATGATGTCGCCCGAGCTGCGCTTCGGCCGCAGCGAGGGCTGGCTGCCGCTGGTCGATGTGAGCGAGAACGACGAGGAGGTCATGGTGCGGCTCGAGGCGCCCGGCGTCAGCGCCCGCGACATCGAGATCACGGTGGCCGGCACCACGCTCAACATCACCGGGAAGAAGGAGGAGCGCGAGGAGTGCGAGCAGGAGGACTTCTACCGCTGCGAGCGCCGCTTCGGCGCGTTCCGCCGCGCGATCGACCTTCCGGAGTCGGTCGATCCGGACCGCGTTGCGGCGGAGTCGGAGAACGGCGTCATCACCGTCCGCATCGCGAAGAAGCCCGGCCAGCGCACGCGCCGCGTCGAGGTGAAGTCCACCGAGACCCGCACCGCGCCCCGCCGCATCTCGGTCCCGAGCTGAACCCGGCGTCCCCGAGGCGCCGCCGACGGGACCACCAAGGAGCACCACACATGTCACCGGTTGCAACGACCACATCCATGAAGTCGCTCGTTGACCTGCTCATCGAGCAGGTCAACGAGCTCTACGCCGCGGAGACCCATTCGGAGACCGTCCTCGCGAAGCTCGCCGGCGCGGCGGCGTCGCCGAAGCTCGCGGAGTCGATCCGCGCGCACATCGACGAGACCAAGCAGCACCTCGGCCGGCTCGACCGCGTCTTCGGCGAGCTCGGCGTGAAGCCGAGGAAGATCGAGACGCACGGCTCGAAGGGGCTTCTCGAGGACTGCACGGCGATCGCGGGGCGTGCGCGCATCGAGCCGCATGTCCGCGATGCGGCGATCATCGCGGCGATGCAGCGCCTCGAGCACGACGAGATCGCAGGCTACGGGTGCGCGCGCACCTGGGCCACGCTCATCGGCATGCCCACGGCCGCGAGCGAGCTGCTCAAGACGCTGACCGAGGAGCGACGCTTCGACGAGTCGCTCACGCGCATCGCCGAGACGCTCAACAAGTCGGCGCTCGAGCCGGTCGCGATGGCCAGGTAGCGGATCGACGACCATCCAACGGACGGCGGCGGGGCCTCTCGGGGCCTCGCCGCTTTTCACGCTCACATTCGGTCGGTCGACCGTGGATGGGGTCAGGTCTCGAGGAACGATCAGACCACGAGGGGCGATCAGACCACGAGGAACGATCAGACCACGAGGAACGATTAGACCACGAGCGACTCGGCCGCGCCGACAGCGCTCGTCTCGTCGATCCAGATCCACTCGTCGAACTGCATCGGCAGCGAAGCCTGGAAGTAGTGGCTCACGAGCTCGGTGTCGGGGCGGTAGATCACGCCGATCGCGCGCTCGAGCCGCGGCTCGAGCAGTGCGGCGCGCATGCCGAGCGCGTGCGGCTGGCGGAGCGGCAGCAAGAACGCGGCGCGGCCCGTCTCGTGGCAGAGATGCTCGTAGCTGTCGGGGTGGGCCGGACGGACCTCCTTGACCTCCATCGGTCCGTCCCAGTTGGTCGCGGCGGCCACGGTGCCGCGGTCGGTGCCGAACCCGATGGCGTAGCAGCGCTCCGCGAAGCGCTCGCGGACGAGCTGGCCGAGGTTGAGCTCGCCATGCATCGCCATCTCCGTCGCGGTCGCGTTGCCGACATGCGAGTTGTGCGCCCAGACGACGGCGCGCGACTCGGGCCCGCGGTGCTCGAGCAGCGCGAGGAGCGTCTCGTGCATGTGCCTGTCGCGCAGGTTCCACGACTCGCGCGCGCCGCGGTACATCGCGCGGTAGTAGCGTTCCGCCTCGCTGACGACCGTCGCGTTTCGCGCCGCGTCGAAGAAGCGGTCGCCGTCGGACTTCGAGTACCGCAGGCGCTCCTCGAGGAGCGCCTTGAGGGCCGTGACGGCTTCGCGCTCGCACCCGTCGAGGTTTCCGGCGGTCACGGCGCATCCGTACACGGACGGTTCGCGCTCCCACGGCGTGAAGCACGCATAGAGCTCCCGCGCGCGCGCTCCCGCACGCGCGTCGACGCGGTCGAGGTAGTCGAGCACGGCGCCGATCGAGTTGTTCAGGCTGTAGATGTCGAGCCCGTGCACGCTGACCTTCGCCTGCGGGTCGGCGAGCGCGCCGTTGCGACGCTCGAGCCACGACACGAACCGCTGCATCTCGTGGTTGCGCCACATCCAGGTCGGGAAGCGCGAGAACATCGGCTCGCGCAGCGGCGTGACCTCGCGTGCGCGCACGCGCTGGTCGATCGCGGCGGCGTCGGGCCAGTCGGCCTCGAGCGCGACGATGTTGAAGCCCTTGCGCGCCACGAGCGCCTCGGTGATGCGCGCACGCAGGCGGTAGAACTCGCTTGTCCCGTGCGTCGATTCGCCGAGCAGCACGACGCGCGCGTCGCCGATCCGCGCCATGAGCGCATCGAGCGGCGCATGCTCGACGCCGTCGAACGGCTCGCATCCCTCCTCGATCAGCTGCTCGAGCTTCCGGCCCTCGCGATGGCCGATGCGGAGCGGCCGACGGGCCCGGTGCGGTCCGATCTTCATGCCGTCGATGGCCCAGCCCTGTGCGCCGACGAGCGGCACGAACTGCACCGTGCCGAGCGAGCGGCGGTCGTAGGCGTGCTCGGCGGTGCGCGTGATGGCCAGGAGCTCCTGCGAGCGGAGCTCGCTTCCGACCGGGATGACCAGTCGCCCGCCGATCGCAAGCTGCTCGAGGAGCGCCTTCGGGACATCCGGACCGCCGGCCGAGACGACGATCGCGTCGAACGGCGCACGGTCCGGCCATCCGAGCGTCCCATCGCCCTGCATGACATGCGCGTTCGAGACCTCGAGGTTCTCCAGTCGGCTCGAGGCGAGTCGGGCGAGCGCGTCGTGCCACTCGATGCCGAAGGCCTCCTTCGCGAGGCGCGCGATGACCGCCGTTGCGTAGCCCGAGCCCGCGCCAACCTCAAGGACGCGTGCGGTCGGAGCGATCTCCGCTGCCTCGAGCATGAGGGCCACGATGTACGGCTGCGAGATCGTCTGCCCCTCCTCGATCGGGAGCGGCGCATCCTCGTAGGCGAGGTCGTGATGGCGCGCCGGCACGAACTTCTCGCGCGGCACCTCGCCCATCGCGGCGAGCACGCGCTCGTCGCGGATTCCACGCGCGCGCAGCTGGTGTGCGACCATCTCCGACCGAAGCTCCGTGAGGTTCGTCATGGCTGGTTCTCCTCAGTCCGCGCCGGCCGCGCCGGCCGCGCTTGCGCTCGTCCGCTGGAGCCGCCGGCGAACGAGCGCGTCGATCGTCGGCTCGGTCGCAAGCTGCGCAGGGCTCATCTGCCGGTACTCCCCCCGGAGGAGCTCGACCGTGCCGTCCTTGCCGAGCAGCTCGCGGAGATGGCCGAGGAAGCGGGGCGGTGCGACGAGCGCGGTGCCCGCGCCGTTGGGCTGCTGCTGCTCGCGGCGGATCCAGTCGATCACATCCCGGGCGAATCGCCGTGACATCTCGAGCGGCTCGCGGTGTTCGTCGGCGTAGCGCTGCACGGCGTTCGCGCTCGGCCCCTGCCCGAGGCGGTCGGGGCGACCTCGCTCGTGGAACGACTCCCAGCGGCTGCGCAGCGCGCCGCACGCATCGAGGTGCACCCGGTCGCCCGGCGCGAGCGATGCGTCGTACGCGGCCGCGCCGCGCTCGTCGCAGACGACGATGCGAACCGGCGTCACGCCGCGCTCCCTTCGGCGACGCCGCGCGTGAGCGCGTCCGCCCACGCCTCGGCCTCGAGCCGGTCGAGGACGGCGTTCCCGCCGCAGCGCGTCGCCAGCTCGCGCTCGATGGCGTCCGCGAGGAGCGCGCGGGGATCGATTGAAATCGATCGGTCGAGGAGCGGGTGAATTACCGGTGGCGTGTCGCGTGTTGGCATTGCGCGGATGATGGGAAGGGAAATCCAAAGAATCGATGGGAAAACATCCGTTCTTCCTCGCGAGCCTCTCGCGGAGTTCGGGGAACATTCCCCCGCCGTATCGACTTTCAGTGGCGTGCGGAGTCACTAGATTGCGGTGCATTCGGGCGCGGCATGCGTGGCGCGCTCGGCGAGGAGGCATCCAGACATGGCAATGCGCGCGACACGGCCGATCGAGGAGCTCACATTGGCCCGGGAATCGGCGGCGACTTCGATCGACGAGACGAAGTGGTCGGACGCGATCGCCGGGCTGCACGGTGCGCTTCGATCGCGGGACCCGATCGAGGCCGCGACGGCCTTCGCCGAGGGGCTCGCCGACTGCCTCGGCGGCGTCGCAGTGGTCGTCGAGGTTGTCGCGCCGCGCGGCGGGAGGTTCGTCGTGAGTCGAGGCGATCCATGCGGACTCGTCGAGTCGGTTGCGCCGATGCTCTCCCCGTGCCGGCTCGGTCAGCCCAGCGATCGAATCGACCTCATGGACGACATCGACGCCGCGCCGGAGCTTGGCGGAACGCTGCTGCACGACGCGCTCCGTCGTGCCGGAATCCGCGGCTGGTTCTCGATGGCGCTCACGGCGGACGGCGTTCGATCGTTCGGAACGCTTGTGGTGTTCGTTCCCGATGGGATTCGCGTCTGCGCGACGGCGCGGAGGCAGGCGCAGCACCACCTGCAGCGGCTCGTCCTCGGCCTCGAGCTGATCTGGGTCGACGACGCCGCAAGGCAGCGAGGACAGCTCCACGAATCGATCATGCAGTGCCTGCCCGAGCCCATCCTCGTCCTCGGCTGCGACGGACGAGTTTCCTCGATGAACCGCGCCGCAGCGGCATTCCTTGGAGCCGCGTCGGAGGGGCTCCTCGGCCGCTCGTTCGTGGAGGCATTTGGATCCGATCTGGCCGATGGCGGGGTCGGCGAGATCGAGCTGCGCGCAGCCGACGGACAGCGGTTCTTCGCCGAGTTCCGCATGAAGGAGATCGACGGCGGGCTCGGGACAGTTCTCTCGATGATCGACATCACCAAGCGTCGAAGCGCCGAGGTCCGTCTCGCCGAGTCGGACCGGCTTGCGATGATCGGTACGATCGCCGCCGGCCTCGGGCATGACATGAACAACGTTCTGCTTCCGGTGCGCGCGCATCTCAACGCGATCGCGTCCGGTGGGCGGCGGCTCGGCACGCAGCAGCGCGAGGCGCACATCGGGCATATCCGGTCGAGTCTCTCGTACCTCCAGCATCTCTCGGATTCGCTGCATGGCCTCGCCCTCGACCCGGAGACCGAGGGAGACGGATTGGGCAGGACGGCCCTCGGCTCCTGGTGGGCGAAGTCGCGTCCGATTCTCGAGAAGACCCTGCATCGACGCGCGCAGCTCGATTGCTGGATCGACGACACCGCTCCGGAGGTCGCCGTTCCGCCGCACGCGCTGACACGCGTCGTGCTCAACCTGCTGGTGAACGCCGCGGAGGCGGTGCCCGACGGGCGCCCGAAGTCCGCCGCACGCGTCGTCATGCGGATCCGGGGAGCCGGAACGCATGCGGTCATCGAGGTGACCGACAACGGGGTCGGCATGTCGGACGAAGTCCGTCGGCGCGCGTTCGACATGTTCTTTACGACGAAGACGCGTGGGCTCGGTACTGGCCTCGGGCTTCCGCTCACGCGCCGCATCGTCGAGCGGTCGGGAGGCGCGGTCGAGATCGAGTCGCGCGTCGGCCTCGGGACGACCGTGCGCCTCATCCTTCCCGCGGCGACGGCCGAGTCCGATCCGAGTCGTCTCATCGCCAGGGTGCGGATCGAGGACGGCCGGTGCGCGGCGATCGTCCGCGGCTACCTCGACGTGCTGGGCGTCGATGCGGAGTCGGACGCGTTGCCCGAGGACGCGGACCTGCTCATCCTCGACGCGGCGCAGGCGGTCACCGTCGAGGCGGAGCGGTGGACGCGTGTGCGCGACGCGAGGCAGTTCGTCGTGGTCGGCGCGCCGAGCGTGGCGGAGGCCTCGGGCCTCGGCCGGCTCGGCGTCACCGTCATCCACGACCCAGACGACATCAAGGCGATCGAGCGCGGTCTTGTCTCCGCGCTCGGTCTCGGTTCAGAGGAAACGAACAGAAGGGACGCTCGCAATGTCTGATTCGACGACTGCAACAATGCCTGAGGCACCGATCCGCAGCCTGGCCCGGCGCCGGCAGCCGGACTCGGTGGCGCTTCCCGCCGCAGGACGCGAGACGGGTCGCGCCACCGTGCGCGTGATCTGCGTGGACGACCACGGCGTGCTCGTCGAGGGCCTGCGCGCGCAGTTCGCGATCGACGGTGGCATCCGCTGCGTGGCCTCGCTCGAGAGCGCCGAGGAACTCATCGACGCCGTCGCCACCCACCGCCCGGATGTGGTCGTGCTCGACATCGAGATGCCCGGCCCGGATGTGTTCGAGGTCGCGGACCGGCTGCGGCACCTCCATCCGGAGACCCGGTTCGTCTTCCTCAGCGCCCACATCCGAGACGGCTTCCTTGCGTCCGCGTACCGCTGCGGCGCGAGCGGCTACTTCGCGAAGGGCGACGAGCTCGAGGAGATCACCGAGGGAATCCGCCGCGTGGCGCGCTGCGCCGAGGGGACCTTCGTGATGGGCACCAAGGTCCGTGCGCGCTGCCAGCCACCGCGCAAGCAGGGCGTGCGCGCGTCCGCGGGCTCGCTCCGCGCCGCGTCGACCGGCGCGCCGAACACCCTTCTCGATTCGCTGACCCAGCGCGAGCTCGAGGTGCTGCGCCTCATCGGGAAGGGGCTCTCCCGGGGCGAGATCGGCGAGGAGCTCGCGCGCAGCCCGAAGACGATCGACGGCCACCAGGAGCGGATCATGAAGAAGCTCCATGTCGAGACGCGCGCCGAGCTCATGCGCTTCGCGATCCGCGAGGGTCTCGCGCAGGCGTAGGGATCCGTGCTGCCGAACCCGTCCCGCATCGCGTGTTCCGCATGGCAGCGCGCGTGGACTTGCCGGATGCGACCTCTAGCATCGGCGGACACCGGGCGCGACGCGCGTCCGCACTCGAAACCGAAGGAGCACAACATGAAGTCAGAACTCAGGCGCGCCGCGACGGCGGCGGCGTTCGCGGTCCTATTCGGAGGCGCGCTGGCGGTCGGCGCGGCCATCGAGCCCCCGACCACGAGGCAGGCGGCGACGCCACCGGCGGTCAAGGCCGACGAGATCGACCTTGCGCCGGTCGATGCGATCGACGAGTCGTGCTGGTCGACGCTCCGCACCACGCGCGTCTACTTCGCGCACCAGGCGGTCGGAAGCGGGATCGTGCTCGGGCTGCGCGAGATCATGCGCACGCACCCGGCCGCAAACCTCGAGATCGTCGCGTACGCGGAGCCGGATTCGTCGGACGGCACGACCCACACCTCGTTCGACGCTCCGGCGGTCGTCGAGGGCGTCGCCGGCCGGCGCGGGAACCCCGAGCGGAAGATCGACGAGTTCGTTCGTTTCCTCCGCTCGTCCGAGGGCGCGAAGGTCGACATCGCGATGCTCAAGCTCTGCTACGGCGACATCGGGCGCATGACCGACACGGAGGAGCTCTTCTCGAAGTATGTGAAGGCCGTGGAGGAGCTCCGGACGGAGCGTCCGAACATCCACATCATCCACTGCACCGTGCCGCTCAAGGCGGAGGAGCATGGCGCGAAGGCGCGCATGAAGCGCTGGGTCGGCGCCGGCAGCGCGTCGTCGAACGCGGCGCGCGAGCGTTTCAACGACGCGATCCGCACGCGCTTTCCGGCCGAGCAGATCCTCGACATCGCCAAGGCCGAGTCGCACCGGCCCGATGGCGCGCGGACGACCGTCGAGCATGACGACAAGGCCGTGCCCGTCCTTTGCGACGAGTACACGGACGACGGCGCAAACCTCAACCGGAAGGGCCAGCTCGTGCTCGCGCGCGAGTTCCTCGTGACCCTCTCTCGGCAGTGCGGACAGCGGCCCGCGGCCACCGTCGGCTCGGCCGGCGCCGAGGAGCACGGAGACCGATAGGCCGGCAGCACGCGGGAGGCCGCAGGACCGGGGGCGGCGGACGGTCGGTCTGAACCGACTGGAGGGTCCCTGCGGTCTCCCGCACGGCGGGCGGCGGGAATCGGCTTGAGCAGGCGGCGGCCTGGGGTACGCTCGGGACCATGGTCCGCCGTGCCCCGGGATTCGCCGCGTTCTTCTTCCTCGCGCTCTGCGCGGCGGGGCGGCCGGCCGTCGCGGGTCCGCCCGACTACCGCGATGCGCCGCGCGTGACGGTGCTCGACGCGCCGTACTTTCGCGGCGTGCTGCAGTCGGCGGAGCACTCGCTCGTGCGCGTCGCGCTCTTCGGCGACTCGCAGGAGACGGCGCCGTGGGGGTGGGGCGAGCACTATCTCGCGATGCTGAATGCCCGGTTCGCAAGGGTCTTTGGCCCCGCGGGCGAATCGCAGGTCTTCACCAACCACACCTCGACGACCCGTCCGTTCTGGCTCGGGACCATGACCGAGCATCCCGCGCAGGCGCCGTCGTCGCTCGGGTCAGCGTCCACGCTGCCTTCGCTCGAGGCGCGTGCGCTTCCCGCGGGCGACTGGTCGCGCACGGTGTTCCTTCACGACGCGTCGCGCTGCGCGCATCCGGCCCTCGAGGGAGGCGCGTGGTTCGATCCGGTCGGTCCGTTCGCCGCGGAGGTGCTCGTGGTGGCGCGGCTCGGCGCGGCGCCGCTGCGCTGGCGGAACGCGCCGATCGAGGGCGATGAGCCGGCCTCAGGCGCTGCGGTGGTGCAGTCCGGCTCCTTCGCGCCGAATCCGAAGGCGCCGAAGCTCGCGCTCGAATGGCGTGCGACACCCGCACTTTCCTTCGGAGGCCGCCGGCATCTCCAGCTTGAACTCGGTGGCGATGCCGGAAAGGTCGCGCCGGAGGTCGTCGGCGTGCGCTTTCGGAGCCTTGCGGCGCATCGAGGCGTCGTCGTCCAGTCGTTCGCCGAGGGTGGGATGCGGCTTGCGCAGCTCACCGGCGAGCACGGTGGATCCGGGGCGATGCTTCGCGCGATCGCGCCGTCGATCGCGGTGCTCCAGTACGGCGCGAACGATGTCGGTGCGGTGGCGGACACGGACGCGTGGCGGACGCAGCTGCTCGCGGCGATCGCGTGGATCCGGGCCGAGATGCGGGATCCGTCGTTTCCGGTGGTCCTCGCGGCCGAGTTGCGGACCGCGGGCGACTCGCCGGAGGTCGACCTGCGCGACCGGTTTCCCGTCGTCGCGCACGAGATCGCGCTCGCGGATGCCCGTGTCCTCGCGCTGAACCTCCGCCGCGTGACCGAAGAGGAGTACCGCTGGGGACCGGCGCGGCGCTACCTCGCCGACCAGGCGCACTTCCATCCGTACGCGCAGCGCATGCTCGCGGAGGCGTTCGTGGGCGAGCTGACGCGCGCGCTCGCGATCGCGGACCCTGCCTGCGCGGCGGCGAACTGGGCCGACTGCGTGCGTGCGTGGGGCGCGTCGTGCCAGCAGGGTGGATGCCGGATGGAGCCCGACTTCGAGGTGCTCGAGCATGGTCTGCCGTGGCAGGGCGCGGGGACGGACTGCAGCGATGCCGACGGCGACGGGTTCAGCGACCAGTGTCCGCCCGGCGGCGTCGGTGACTTCAACGGCGACGGCTTCATCGACGCGGCCGACCTCGCAGTGCTCCTCGGGGCGTGGGGGGCGGGCGGGTCGGTCGCCGACCTCGATGCGAGCGGTGTCGTCGACGCGGCGGATCTCGCGATGTTCCTCGCGCGCTGGGGCGGCTGAGTCGGGCTCGTCCAGCGGATGCAGGTCCCGATCAATCGAGCGCGGGCAGGGCGGCCTCGATCTGGGCGCGCGCCGACTCGAACTGGGGCGGCAGTCGCAGCGCTCGGCCAAGCTCGCCCGGTGCCTCGTCGACCGTGAAGCCTGGGGTGTCGGTGGCGATCTCGAACAGGATCCCGCCGGGAATGCGGAAGTAGATCGAGCGGAAGTAGCGGCGGTCGAGCGTCGCGGTCACGGCGACGCCGGCGTCGCGCAGTGCGCGCGATGCGACGGCCTGGGCATCATCGTCGGCCACGCGCCACGCGACATGGTGCATCGTGCCTGCGGCCTGCGGCTCGGGCCGGAGCTCCGGCGCCGCGACGACATCGACCTCGCGTCCGCTGCCGCCCGCGCCGAGCACGAGTCGCGTGCGGCGGTCCTCCCGTGCGGCCTCCGCGAAGCCGAGGACGCGCGTGAGGAACCCGCGCGTGGCGTCGGCGTCGGGCACCGCGAGCGTGACACGCGCGATCTCGGCCGCCGCGGACGGCTGCTGTCGGTCGGTCGCGAGCTCGGCGGCGAGCCGGAGTCCGTCCGGATCCTCGAACACGAGCGTCTCGCGATCGAGCACCGTGGCGAACCGATGCGGAAGCCCCGCGCGTTCGAGCCGCTCAGGGAGCGCTGCGAGCGCCGGAGCGCCGAGCGCGATGGTCGTGTCCGCGATCTCGCTGCCCCCGTGCCGGGCGCGCGCCGCGCGGGGCTCTGGGAAGTGGGTCAGGAGCGTGCCGGGGGCGCCGTGCGCGTGCCCGTAGTAGAGGTGCCACATCGATGGCGAGTCGAAGTTCACCGTGCGCTTGACGAGCGGAAACCCGAGCGTCTCCTCGTAGAAGCGCCGGTTTCGCGCGGCATCGCCCGCGAACGCGGTGACATGGTGGATTCCGGCGACGAGAGGCTTCATCGATGGTCCGGTTCGCGATCCGCATGGATGCCGGTGGCGGTGGCGTGGCGTCGTGCGTCGCCCGCGCCTCAGGCTTCTGCGCCGGCCGTCGACATCGTCGGGTAGTCGGTGTAGCCCTTTGCGTCGGGCGTGTAGAAGGTCGCCTGGTCGGGCGCGTTCAGCGGCGCCTTCGCCTTGATGCGCGCGGGGAGATCGGGATTGGCAAGGAACGCGGTGCCGAACGCGACGGCGTCGACGAGCCCGCCCTCGACGGCGGCGGCCGCCTCCTCGGGCGTGTAGCCCATGTTCGCGACGAGCGCGCCCCGGAACGCGCGGCGCGCGGGGCCGAGCACATCGTCGTGTTGCTTGCCGAAGAAGTCGGCCCGCATCAGGTGGAGGTACGCGACCGATCGCTCGCTGAGCCGGGAGGCTACGAACTCCGTGAGCCGCACGGGATCGCTGTCGACCATGCTGTTGTAGCTGTTGAGCGGCGAGATACGCACGCCGACGCGGCCCGCGCCGAACACCGCGGCCGCAGCGTCGACGACCTCGAGCAGCAGGCGTGCGCGGTTCTCGAGCGGGCCGCCGTACGGGCCGCTCCGGCGGTTGGTGCCGTCGCGAAGGAACTGGTCGAGCAGGTACCCGTTTGCGCCGTGGATCTCGACGCCATCGAAGCCGGCGCGGCGGGCGTTCTCCGCGGCTCTGCGGAATCCGGCGACGATTCCCGGGATCTCCGAGTCGTCGAGCGCGCGCGGCGTGTCGTACGGCTGCATGCCCTGCGGCGTGTAGGCCTCACCTTCGATCGCGACGGCGCTGGCGGAGACCGGCTGCGCGCCGCCGTTGAGCGCCGAGTGGCACGCCCGGCCGCCGTGCCAGAGCTGGAGCGCGATGCGGCCGCCCGCGGCGTGCACGGCGTCGGTGACGGTGCGCCAGCCGGCGATCTGCGCCTCGGAGTGGATTCCCGGCGCGCCGGGGAAGGCGCAGTTCCCGGCAATCGCCATCGTCGCCTCGGCGATGAGAAGGCCAGCGCTCGCACGCTGCGCGTAGTGCGTCGCGATGAGGCTTCCCGGCACATCGCCGGGCTCCGCGCGGCAGCGGGTGAGCGGAGCCATGAAGATGCGGTTCGGGACTTCGAGTGAGCCGACGGTGAGCGGAGTGAAGAGCGTTGGCATGGGGATCAGCAGGTGCAGGGGGCCTGTGCTCGGACGGCCGAGCGCCGGTGCGGGCGCCGCTCAGGCGCCGAGGTTTCGCCGCTTCTCCGCGACGAACTTCAGGTGGTGGTCGACATGGTTCGCGTAGATCTCGACGATCTGGAGAAGCGTGACCTTGCCTCGCTGGGTGTGGACGCCCGTCCGGGCGAACGCCTCGGGAGGGAGGCTGCGCAGCCACCGCGCGGTGAACCGCCGGTTGGCGTCGAAGAGGTCGAGCACCTCCGCAAGGTTCGCGCGGTCGCTCGGGATGCGGGCGATGAAGGCGTTCTCGTCGTAGGCGACGAGCAGCGGGTTCTCCTCGGCCACGATGCGCCGCTTGCGATGCGTGGAGGCGAGGTCGCTGTCGAGGAGATGCACCGCGTTCTCCATCACGCTCCATTCGCCGGGTGCGATGCGGGTGTTGAGCTGCGTGGCGGTGAGCCCGGCGCACGCGGCCCGGAGCTTCGCCGGACCGGACTCGTAGGAGGCGATGGCGGATTCGATCTGGGTCGCGGTGTCGGGTGCGGTCATGGGCGGCGAGTGTAGGCGAGTACATTGGGAGCATGCCTCGAGGAATCCCGGCCTCCGCTGCACGCGTCCGCTCCGTCCTTTGCGCCTTCGCCGTCCTCGCGGCCTCCTGCGCGCCGCGCACCGCGATCCGCGCGACCGTTCCGGAGGGGACGCCGACGGTCTTCGTGGCGGGCAGCGTCGCGTCGCTGGGGAACTGGGATCCCGCGCGCGCGCCGATGCGCGGAACCGGCCGCACGCGCGAGATCGAAGTCGAGCTCGGCGTCGCCCGCGAGGCGGAGTTCAAGCTCACGCTCGGCTCATGGGCGACGGAGGCGCTTGGCGCCGGCGGGCAGATCATGCAGAACCAGCGTGTCCGAGCCGGCGAGGTCGCCACCGTCGAGGTGACCGGCTTCAAGGTCGACCGGCGCGAGGACGCGCTCGCCGATCCGGCCGCGGGGGGCGTGCTCGGCACGATCGTCACCTGGCGCGAGGTGCGCAGCGCGCACCTCTCCCGGCCGCGGACGGTGCAGGTGTGGACCCCGCCCGGATACGACCCCGCGGCTTCGGCGCGCCATCCCGTGATCTACGCGCACGACGGGCAGAACCTGTTCGATCCGCGGCTCGCCGCGTTCGGGACCGACTGGGGGCTCGACGAGGCGATCGTCGCGGGTGCGGCGCGGGGCGAGTTCGTCGCGCCGATCGTCGTCGCGGTGTGGAACACGCCCGATCGCCGGCGCGAGTACTGCCCGTGGGACCTCGGCGACCGCTACGCGCGCTTCCTCGTCGACGAGCTGATGCCGCGCGTGAACGCGGAGTTCCGCACGCGGACGGATGCGGCGTCGACGATGACCCTCGGCTCGTCGATGGGCGGGCTGATCTCGCTGCATCTCTGCCGCACGCGGCCGGATCGCTTCGGGCTCGGCGCGTGCGTGTCGACGCATGTGCCGTTCAGCACGGCCGATCTCGCGCGTGCGCAGGGCGTCGACCCGCAGCCGGGCGCCGACGCGTCGCCGCTGATCCTGCGCGACATCGCGGCAGGGCTCCGCTTCCCGAGGAATCCTGCCGGACCGGGCGGCGCGGCCGGACCGAGGCTGTGGTTCGACTACGGAACTGAGGGCCTCGACTCGGCATACGGGCCGATCCAGGCGCAGGTCGATGCGTGGCTCGAGGGGCAGGGACTCGTCCGCGGAGTCGACTTCGAGTCGCGCCGGTTCGATGGCGCCGACCACAGCGAGCGCGCCTGGCGGGCCCGCGTGGGCCTCGCGCTCGGCTTCCTGCTCGCGCCCGCGCCCGAGCGATGACGCGCCCGTTGGCGTACACTCCGGACCCCGCGCATTCCGCGCGGAACACGCCATTTCCAGAGGCCCGAAACGATGTCCGCCACCCCGACGATCATCTACACGCACACCGACGAAGCCCCGATGCTGGCGACCTACTCGCTGCTTCCGCTGATCCGGATGTTCACCCGGCCCGCCGGGATCGAGGTCGAGACGCGCGACATCTCCCTCTCTGGGCGCATCATCGCCGCGTTTCCCGAGCGCCTGAAGCCGGAGCAGCGGATCGGCGACCACCTCGCCGAGCTCGGCGCGCTCTGCCTGAAGCCGGAGGCCAACATCATCAAGCTCCCGAACATCTCGGCCTCCGTCCCGCAGATGAAGGCCGCGATCAAGGAGCTCCGCTCGCAGGGCTACGACCTCCCCGAGTTCGTCGACGAGCCGAAGACCGACGCGGAGAAGGACGCCCGGGCGCGCTACGCGAAGGTCATGGGCAGCGCGGTGAACCCGGTCATCCGCGAGGGCAACGCGGACCGCCGTTCGACGAAGAGCGTGAAGGACTACGCGCGCGCGAACCCGCACAAGATGGGCGCGTGGAGCGCGGACTCCAAGGCGTGCGTGGCGTCGATGGCCGGCGGCGACTTCTTCGGCAACGAACAGTCGGTGACGATCCCCGCCGCGACGACGGCGAGGATCGAGTTCGTCGGCGCCGACGGCGCGACGACCGTCCTCAAGGACGGCCTCAAGCTGTCTGCCGGCGAGATCCTCGACGCGACCTTCCTGTCGCGCGGGGCGCTCGTCGCCTTCCTCGAGTCGACGGTCGCCGACGCGAGGGCGCAGGGCGTCCTCTGGTCGATCCACCTCAAGGCGACGATGATGAAGGTCTCGGACCCGATCATCTTCGGCCACGCGGTGAAGGCGTACTTCAAGCCCGTCTTCGAGCGGCACGCCGCGGCGCTCGCGAAGGCCGGCGTCGATGTGAACAACGGCTTTGGCGACCTTGTCGCGAAGATCGCGCTCCTGCCGGAACATGAGCGCGCGGCGATCGAGGCCGACATCAAGGCCGTCTACGCGGGCGGCCCCGCGATCGCGATGGTCGACAGCGACAAGGGCGTCACCAACCTCCATGTCCCGAACGATGTGATCGTCGACGCGTCGATGCCGGCGATGATCCGCGAGGGCGGGAAGATGTGGAACGCGCAGGGCAAGACCCAGGACGCGATGGCCGTGATCCCCGACCGCTCGTACGCGGGCATCTACCGGGCCGTCGTCGACTTCTGCCGCGCGAACGGCGCATTCGACCCGCGGACCATGGGCAGCGTGCCGAATGTCGGCCTGATGGCGCAGAAGGCCGAGGAGTACGGCTCGCACGACAAGACCTTCGAGATCAAGGGCGCCGGCACGGTGCGCGTGGTCGACGCCTCGGGCGCCGTCCTGACGCAGCACAGGGTCGAGGCCGGCGACATCTGGCGCGCATGCCAGACGAAGGACCCGGCGATCCGGGACTGGGTCAAGCTCGCCGTCACGCGCGCGCGGCTGTCGAAGACGCCGGCGTGCTTCTGGCTCGACGCGAACCGGCCGCACGACCGCGAGCTCCTGAAGAAGGTGCACGCGTACCTGAAGGACCACGACACGGCGGGGCTCGAGATCTCGGTCAAGGAGCCTGCCGCCGCGTGCGCCTACTCGTGCGAGCGGATGAGGCAGGGGCTCGACACGATCTCTGTCACGGGCAATGTGCTGCGGGACTACCTCACCGACCTCTTCCCGATCCTCGAGCTCGGTACGAGCGCCAAGATGCTCTCGATCGTTCCGCTGATGAACGGTGGTGGCCTGTTCGAGACCGGCGCGGGCGGTTCGGCGCCGAAGCATGTGCAGCAGTTCACGGCGGAGAACTCGCTCCGCTGGGATTCGCTCGGCGAGTTCCAGGCGCTCGGCGCGAGCTTCGAGCATGTCGCCTCGACGACCGGGCATGCGAGGGCGCAGGTGCTCGCCGAGACGATCGACGAGGCCATCGGCGAGTATCTCGCGAAGAACAAGGGACCCGCGCGCAAGGTCGGCGACCTCGACAACCGCGGCAGCCACTTCTACCTCGCGCTCTTCTGGGCGCAGGCGCTCGCCCGGCAGACGAAGGACAGGGCGCTCGCCGCGTACTTCGCGCCGATCGCCGCCGAGATGACCTCGGGCGAGGCCAGGATCGTCGGCGAGCTCAACGGCGCGCAGGGCAAGCCGGTCGACATCGGCGGGTACTACCGGCCATGCGAGCGGAAGACTGGCGCTGCGATGCGGCCGAGCGCGATGCTGAACGCGATCGTGGCAAACGCGGGACGCGCGGTCGCGATGGCGTGACGCACGCGGGTGATGCCGCGAGCACGGCCTCGACATACGCCTCGAGCGCGTCTCCGGCGGGGCGTGCGTGGACGGTCTGCGCCGCTGGCGCGGCGAGGAGCCGGTCGACCGGAGGCGCGACCTCCTCAATCGACATGCACGCGGGGAGCGCCACGAGAACCGGGAGGCCCGCGAGTCCCACGAGTTGCCAGGGGCGCGCGGCCGCGGTCCCTGCGACGGCCCGCATCAGAAGTCGAACCCGATGATGGTGCGGAGCTGGAGGTCCGGGTCGCCGGCGCCGGCGGCCGCACGGCGACGGCGAGGACCGAGAAGCTGCGCGCGCCTCGCCGGGGTCGGACGGTTTTTCGCCATCGCGGCGGGAAACGGGCCTTCCTGCGCATGGGGCTTGCTTCGCGATCCAGGGCTCAACACACTGACAGCCCACATATGACTCCACGAGGTGCCTCAGTGATCGTCCTCGCGACGGCGGGAGCGGCGCATGCCGCCGGCGGCGTCACGCCCTTCACGAGCGAGCATTCCGCCCGGGGCGTGATCTACAACATGATGCTGTCAGCGCCGATCGTCAATCCGCAGGACGGCTTCGGCATGGCCTGCGCGGACCTCGACGGGGACGACGACCTCGACCTCGTGCTTCTCGGCCGAGCCGACGGGCTCGTCGGGATCTTCGAGAACAACGGGAACGGGACCTTCGTCAATCGGAGCGCGACGAGCGGCGCGCCGGCGACACCGTCGGGCTGCGGCGTGTCGGCGTTCGACTACGACCGCGACGGGGACCTCGATGTCTTCATCGCGCAGAAGAACCTCCCGTGCCGGCTGCTCCGAAACGACGGCGCGATGGCCTTTACCGATGTCGCCGCTGCGGCGGGCGTCGCGGCGACGCTCCCGGCGACCGGTTGCAGCGTCGCGGACTTCGACGGCGATGGCTG
>Ga0209770_10000274_pt1 | contig 29968 bp, 28 predicted proteins | sample LauGreSu1BDMLBDD_2_FD_187572 | JGI IMG/M metagenome (GOLD analysis project Ga0209770, IMG submission 187572) | Freshwater lake microbial communities from Lake Michigan, USA - Su13.BD.MLB.DD (SPAdes) (version 2) | ecosystem: Environmental > Aquatic > Freshwater > Lake | place: Lake Michigan, USA...
GGGCTCGTCTCGCGTGGCGATGCCATTTCGTGCAGAAACTCGAGCAGCAACCCGACATCGAGTTTCGCTGCATGCACCCCGCCTTCGAACCGATGCGGGCCGACGGACATCGGGAGGACTTTTTCGATGCCTGGTGCAACGGCCAAACGGGCTATCCGCTGATCGATGCGTGCATGCGCTCCTTGCGGGCCAATGGCTGGATCACTTTTCGCATGCGTGCCCTGGTCGTCTCGTTCGCGAGCTATCAGCTCTGGCTCGATTGGCGTCGCACCGGCCCCGTGCTCGCACGACTCTTCACCGATTACGAGCCTGGCATCCATTACAGCCAACTGCAGATGCAGTCCGGCGTCACCGGCATCAACGCCGTACGACTCTACAACCCCGTGAAGCAATCTCTCGAACATGATCCCGAGGGGAAGTTCATTCAACGCTACGTTCCCGAGCTCGCTGACCTGCCGACGGAGTTCATCCATGCGCCGTGGCTATTGGCAGCGCCTCCGACGGACTACCCGATGCGCATCGTAGATCACGAACACGCGGCGCGTGAGGCGCGCCAGCGTATGGCACCGTACTGGCGCGGGGACTCGTTTCGCGAGCAGGCCAAAGCGGTGTTTCGCAAACTCGGCAGCCGTAACCGGCCGCCGGAGCGACGAAAACGACGCGGCGCGCAAAGTGTCGCACCGCCTGAGCCACAACTGGATCTCGATCTGCAGGGCTAAAGATCAGGAGATCTCGGCGACTTGCGGCCGACCCAGCGCCAACTGCAACGCGGCACCGATTCCGCACACCACCAGCACCACGGGCCAGGCCGCCTCGAAAGAACCGCTAGCGTCGCGGATGCGACCGAAAGCGACGGCGCCCGCGGAAGTCGCAATGCTGATAGGCACGAGCATGGTGGCGTAAATCTTGCCGTAGTGCGCCAGTCCAAAGAAACGCGACGTCATGAAGGCGAGAACGTCGTACTCAGCGCCCGCCGCAAAGCCCATCAGGGCGACGCACAACATCAACGCGCCGGTCGACAAGCCCTCGCCCATCAAGAGCGCGGCTCCCAACCCCTCTGCCATCAGTACGGGTACGAGATTGGCGTTGAACCCGCCTAGACAAAATGACACGGCTCCGAAACTCGCGATCATCACCCAGAAGCGCTGACTCCCAATTGCGCTAGCCAGCGTTACACCCTGTGTAGCGCTCACTTCGCCGCGGATTGTGGCCTGCGGCGACCGGATGAACGCGACGACAAGGGGGAGCGAAACGCAGACGGGCAAAGCCGCTAATACCAACCACGCCACGCGCCAGCCTCCCAGATCGATGACGAATTGCGCCAACGACGGACCGAACGTCGCGAAGATCCCGCTACCGGACAGGGTAATCCCCAGCGCTAAACCGCGCTGTCGATCGAAACTGCCGTTGATGATGCGCGTCCATGTGGTTGGCAGCACAACTGCGGCGGCAACACTCAGTACCAACATCGCGAGGTAAAACGTCCAGGCCTCTGCCGTGCTGAGAGCAAGTCCCGCCACGCTCGCACCGAATGCGGCCAGCCCCACCAGTGCCACCCGTCGCGGGCCATAGCGATCGAGCAACCATCCGCCCACCGGCGCCGCGATCAACACACCAAGTGGCACGGCAAACGTTGCCCATTGGAATTGCTGCAAAGTCCAACCGAACTCCCGCGTCATCGGCCCCGCGAATACGCTGAGCACGAAAGGTGGGATCGCAGCAATGCTGAAGGCAACACCCGCGCACGCGGCAACGAGCACCTGCCGATGACGCAGGATCTCCTGCATCAGCGCGATCGATCGCCCAGGAAGTGCAGGATCGCCCGCGCGAACTCGCCGCGTCGCGTCGGCACGTTGATCGGGTGATCGACGGGAAACACATGCGTCATGCAATCGCCCCGCGCCGCCACCATGGGCTCGAACGACGCTCGCAGCGGCTCAGTCTCCGCCGTGAGCACGAGCGTCGGCAGCGCCACTGCGGCAAGCCGCTGGGCGAAGTCGTACGGCTGCAGAGCACTCATATCGCCACGCAATCCCGAGTCGATGAAATCCGCGATGAAGCCGTACACCTGCGGCAAGTGAGCCTCATCGAGCTTGAAGTCCGTGGGTGCAAAAAGCCCGAAGGTGTGTACCGCCTGATCCCACAGCCAGCTGCGGTGCGAGTCATCGTCCTTAAGCCCGGGGCCAGACCCGATGCGCGCGCGCTGCAGCAGCGACTGCAACGCCTCGGGTGGCAACATCGGGCCGCCATCGATAACGAGCGCACGAATGTCGCGCCGAGCTGCGCGCTCGGCCTGCGCCAGTTCCACTGCCATCGGTGTCGAGTAGTGCCCGCCCACCACCGTCACCGAGCGCGCGTCGAGTGCACTCAGCACTTCTTCGAGAACATCCGCGTGCTGTGGCACGCTCCAAACGGGGCCCTCGCGCCGATCCGATCGACCAAAGCCCATGAGATCGACTGCGAGCGCACGGTATCCTGCGGCGGCGAACACCGACAGTTCGTGGGCATACATACGGCCTGACAGCGGCACCCAATGCATCAATAGCACTGCTGGGCCTTCACCCGCGATCGTCACATGCACTTGTCCGTGACGCGTATCGACGTAGCAACGTTTCATGAACTTGATCGTACCAGCGTAGGCAGGAAGTCGAAGGGCGGACGAGCGCCGACCGACAGCAAATCCGCAGCGCGGTAATACCCGTTGAACGAGTAAGGCCGGGGCTGAAAGGCCAAGTTTGCGGATGGATGAGCAGACAATCGCCTGCGCGCACGGTCCACGTCTGAACGCGCGAGGCCTGCGCTGCAACTGGCTGATCACGGCGGCACGAGCCTAGCACAGCGTCGCAAGCGGACTGTAGAGGCAACCTGACCGGCTCTATAATCCGCACATGACTACGGTGCGCGATGACAGCTTGGACGTGTTCCGCGGTGCCACCGTCGCGGCGATGATCCTCGTGAATAATCCAGGCACCTGGGCGCACCTCTACGCACCACTCGCCCACGCAGACTGGCACGGTTGGACCCTCACCGACCTCGTCTTCCCGTTCTTCTTGTTTGCGGTCGGCAACGCACTCGCGCTGACAACCTCTGCGTCCCAGAAAGTCTCCGACGCGGAATTTCGCCGGCGTTGGCTGCAACGCACGCTACTGATCTTCGGCATAGGCCTACTGCTGAACGCATGGCCACGCGTGCTATGGGGCGACATCGATGCGCTGCGAGTGATGGGGGTCTTGCAACGTATCGCGCTGTGCTGGGCCATCGCGGCGCTCGTCATCCGCGCGGGCGGGGTCCGCGCAGCACTCGGCACGGCCGTCGTCCTGCTCGTCGGCTATTGGCTCGCCTGTATCGCCTGGGGTCGGGGTGCCGATCCGTACTCGCTCGAGGGATTCTTTGGAACACACCTCGATCGCTGGGTGCTCGGCGAAACCCATCTCTACCGAGGCGAAGGCGTGCCGTTTGATCCCGAGGGGCTCGGCAGCACCTTGCCCGCCGTGGCACAGGTGCTGCTCGGCTATGTCGTCGCCGCATACTGGCTGCCCCGACGCGAAACGTCCGGTGCGACGCTGCAGTGGGTCGGCCTCGGCGCCGCGCTTGTGGTCCTGGGTCTCGTCGGCAGCCTGATCATGCCCATCAACAAGAAGATCTGGACCTCGACCTACGTACTGCTGACCACGGGACTCGCGACGATCACCCTTGTGGCGACGTGGCAGCTGTTGCGGCAGCACGCGGCCTCGCGCGGCACGCCGCCTGGGTGTGTGCGCCGCGGCTTCACGGCCTTCGGCCGCAACGCGCTGCTGATCTTCGCATTGAGTGGGCTCATCCCCCGCACACTCGCGCTCATTCGTATCGAGGAGGCAGACTCGACTCAGTCGATCGGCCTGTTGCCGTGGACTTACGCGGAGTTCTTCTCACCCTCGTTCACCGATCCCCGGATGTCATCGCTCGCCTACGCTTTGGCGACGCTGGCGGTCTATTGGTTTATTGCCGCTGCCCTTCACCGCCGCGGCTGGTACTTCAAGGCATGAAACACCTATTACTCGCTCTGCTCGCATTCCTTGCTTCGACTCTTGCCGCGGCTGAGCCGAAAGTGACGTTGGGCGTCGATCGGTTGCTCGAGCCCGGGAGCGAATATGCCCACCTCGTCGAAGGCAAGCGCGTGGGCCTGATCACCAATCCATCGGGCGTCGATGGCGTTCTCGTGCCGACGGTCGATCGACTGGCGCGCGATCCGCGCCTGCAACTCGTGCGGCTGTTCGGTCCCGAGCACGGTATCCGCGGCGAGATTCCGGCCGGCGAGAAAGTGGCCGATGCGCGCGATGCGCAAACGGGGCTGCCCGTGATCAGTCTGTACGGGTCGACCAAGCGCCCGACGCGCGAGTCGCTGAGAGATATCGACGTGATGCTGTTCGACATCCAGGATGTTGGTTCGCGAACCTACACGTACCTGTCGACACTTGGCGAGGCGTTGTACGCCTGCGCGGAGCACGGCGTTCCCCTCGTCGTTCTCGACCGACCGAACCCGCTCGGAGGCACACGCTTCGAGGGTTCGCTCGTCGAGTCGTCTTACCGCACCTTCATCGGCTGGGGCCCCGTCCCAGTGACCCACGGCATGACCTTCGGCGAGGCCGCCCGTTACTTCAACTCGCGCCTGTCAATCGGTTGCGCGCTGCAGGTTGTGCCCATGCGCGGGTGGCGACGATCGATGAGTTGGGCGGATACGGGCTTGCTTTGGTCGATCACCTCGCCGCATGTGCCAAGCGCAACCCAGGCAATGCTCTACACCACCACGGGCATGATCACCTCCACGGTGCGCGATCTGAATAATGGCGTGGGGTCCACGATGCCGTTCGAGACGGTCGCGGCGCCCTTCATCGATGCCGTACGCCTCGAGCGCGCCTTGAACGAGCGCCAACTGCCCGGCGTACGTTTTCAGGCCATCCACTACAAACCCTTCTACGGTCGATATGCGAACGCTCCTTTGCAGGGCGTGCGCCTGCGCGTCATCGACTCGCAGCAGTTCAGGCCGCTATTTACCGCGGTCGCCATCGTCGAAACCCTGCGCGAACTGCATCCCAAGCAGATCAAGTTCCTTGACGATCGCACCCTAGGCACGCACTGGGGTAACACGGCGTTGCGAAAGCAGCTTCAGCAGGGCCTGAGCGCCGAGGCGATCGCAGCCACGTGGGCCGAGGAGCACCCGGTGTTCGCCGCGGATCGGCAACTGGCCTTGATCTACGACTGACCGCAGCGCCCAAATGGACAGGTCGGAATGCGGGTGATAGGTTTTGACTGATGTCGCAATTCACCCCAGCCGTCCTTCCGGCGTTTTTCCGCCCCTGGTCCTCGGCGTCCCTCATCCGTCTCGGACAGGACTATGACGGCGGCTACCTCATCGACGAGCGGGACGTCGCAGCCTCAACCGCACTGCTCAGCTTCGGACTGAACGATGACTGGAGCTTCGAGCGGGATTTCCTGCGCCTTCGCCCCGTTCCGCTGCAGGCCTACGATGCGACGTTGAAGCCCCGCTACCTCTTCAAGCGACTCTGGCGTTCTCTCAAGCGCCTGAAGCCCCACGAGATTACGGGTAGCGTACACAGCCTCATCGACTATCCGCGCTTCTTTTCGGGCGATCGTCGGCACTTCCGCACCTACGTGGGGCTCGATGGCACCGCTGGATACGTGTCGTTCGCCACGGTGATGCGTACCCTCGATCAAACCCTCAACGGGCAATCAGGGATCTTCGTGAAGATCGATATCGAGGGTTCCGAGTACCGCATCCTCGATGAACTCATCGAGCACGGGGGGCGCTTCTCGGCGCTTGCGATCGAATTCCATGACATCGACATCCACCTCGCTGCACTTGAGCGGTTCATCAGCCGCTTCCCGCTCAAGCTCGTGCACGTGCATGCCAACAATCATGCGCTCATCAACGGCAGCCGAACTCCGCTCGTCATCGAGTGCACCTTCAGCGCAAGTCAGCCGACGGGCGAGCCCGGGACGGCTACGCTCCCCCACCCACTCGATATGCCGAACAAGCGCAATCGGGCGGAGATCGCAATCCGCTTCGAGTGAGCCGCCTCACTCATGACAAACATTTTGTAAGGAGATTTCGCATGACTCGCTCGATGAGCACCGTCGTGATCGCAACGCTGACCGTCCTCCTCGGCACAGCACCCGCCATCGCAGCCAACGAGCAGCGCGCCTGAGACGACTCGCCCTGCAGGCTCAAGCCGGTAAAGCCGAGCAAGACCGTCTCGCAGCGGAGTTAGAGGAAGAGCGGCGTCAAACCCAAGAGGCAGAGGCTCGACTCGCCCAATCACTCGCGCGTGCACCCTCGACCAGCGCCGCCGCACGGCCCTCAACCCAAGCAGTGCCCGACCCGAGCCTACGCCGCGTCGCCCTCGTTATCGGCAATGCGCGTTACACCAACGCGCCGGTACTGACTAATCCTCCGTCTGATGCGGCGAGCGTCTCTGCCGCGCTGCGCGAGGCGGGATTCCAAACGGTGACGGTAAAGACCGATCTTTCGCAGCAAGCCACACTCATCGCACTGCGCGAGTTCGCCTCACTCGCCGATGCCGCCGACTGGGCAGTCGTGTACTACGCGGGGCACGGCATCGAGTTCGGCGGTAACAACTACCTCATTCCTGTCGATGCGCGCTTGCAATCCGACCGTGACATCGACCTCGAGGGTGTCGATCTCGGTAAGGTCATGGCCGCAGTAGAGGGCGCCAAGCGTCTGCGGTTGATCATTCTCGATGCCTGCCGCGACAACCCTTTCGCCAATCAGATGCGCCGTACGATGGCCTCGCGATCGCTGGGGCGCGGCCTCGCGAAAGTGGAACCGGAACCGGGTACCTTGATCGCCTATGCGGCCAAGCACGGCGAGACTGCGATGGACGGCAGCGGAACGAGCAATAGCCCGTTCGCCGAAGCCTTGTTCAAGCGCATCAAGGAAACACCACCGCTCGAGATTCGTCGCTTGTTCGATTACGTTCGCGACGACGTGCTGGAGACCACAAACAACAAGCAACAGCCGTTTTCCTACGGCTCGGTGAGTGCGCGGGAGGACTTCTTCTTCACGGCGCCGAGGTAGATCACGGCTGGAAGTAAGCTCGGTTCGACCAGTAAACGAGGACCTTGTCGGCCTGAGACGCCAGACGCACGAGCACGTTCGGCGTTGCGAAACCGGTCGGCTTGCCGTGCAGGCCTGCTTCCGTGAGCCCTCGCGACTTGCTCGAGTTGCCGGACAGGTGGAGTTTGGTGGAAAGGGAGGGACTCGAACCCTCGACCCCGGCATTATGAGTGCCGTGCTCTAACCAGCTGAGCTACCTTTCCTTTTCGGGTGCGCCCGGTCGGGCTGGGCACCGACGGGGCCGGCAGTTTCGTCGGCGTCCCCTGCCCTGTCAAGCCACGTCCGGGACCCCGCCAGGTCGGTCAGATGACCCAAGCCTCACGCTCGCTCTTGCGCGTGAGCATCAGCAGCGACACGGCGATCACCAACACGAGTCCCTGCAAAACGATCACCATCAGGTCAGCTCGAACCTCGGGACTTGAGAGCAAGGCCGCGTCCTGCGCGATCAGCCCGAGCAGGGAAATCACGAACAGCGGCTTGGCCCAACGTTTGCGCCGCAACAGTGCCAGCGACCCCGCGACACCGAACCACACCGCAGAGGCGTAGGCCACCACGAACCACGCGGGACGCGACGCATACATGGCGCGCTGAGCCTCGCCCATCTCGGCCACCGCCTCAGGCGAGATCGTCACGTCCATGAGATACGCCGATGCGCCCAAGAGATTCCAGATCAGGGCGAGGATCGCCACCGGGGTGAACCATTTGGGCGGCGATGACACCGGGTTAGGCTCAGACCCGGGTCAGCCAGCCGTGGCTGTCGGGTGCGGTGCCCTGCTGGATGGCCACCAGAGCGGCGCGCAGCTTGAGGGTTTCGGGGCCGACGTGACCGTCGGCGACCGGGTGTTCGTTGCCGTTGAGAACCAGCGTGCCGACGCCGGAGAGCACGGCCGCCGTACCGGAGAGCGCAGCCTCGCCGGTGTGGGCCCAGTCCATCATCTCGTCCACCGAGAACACGCGCTCCTCGACCCGGTAGCCAAGATCGCGCGCCAGCGTCAGCAGCGAATCGCGCGTGACGCCATGCAGGAAACTCGGATCGAGACTGCGGGTGAGAATGTGTCCGGGGCGAATAAGCAAAAAGTTCGAAGCCCCGGTCTCCTGCACCTCACCACCCGGGCAAAACAGCACCTGGTCGATGCCGTAGGCCTTGCGGGCGGCGAGCGTCGGGCCCATGGCCGCAGCGTAATTGCCGCCGGTCTTGACCATGCCCAGGTGCGGTGCACAGCGCTGTGCCTGTTCCTCAACCAAAATCTTCAGCGGGCGGATGCCGCCTGCGAAGTAGTCCCATACCGGGCTCGCGAGCACAACGAGGCAGGCTTCGTTGGAAGGCGTCGCCGCGGCGCCGATGTTGGCCATGGTGCCGAACAGCAACGGGCGCAGGTAGAGCGCGCCCGGCGCCTCGGGCACGTCGGCCCGAACGCGGTCGATGAGCGTTGTGACCATGGAAGCCAGCAACTGCGAGTCGGGCTCGGGCAGGATCAGCGCCTCGGCACTGCGGCGCATGCGCTCGATGTGCCGTGCCATACGAAAGATGTGCACGGACCCATCGGCATGGCGATACGCCTTGAAGCCCTCGAAGCAGGTGCTGCCGTAATGCAATGCGTGGGCTGCGGGGTGAATCTCGAGCGTGCCGGTCTTGCGCCATTCCATCGCCGACCAGGCGCCGTTGCGGTAGTGGGCGATCGCCATGGTGTCCGAGAGGATGCTGCCGAAGGGCGCATTGCGGGGGTTGCTGCTCATTCGCCGAAAATCTCCGTGGGATGCTCGAGGCGAACCTTCAACGCCTGGATCATGGCCGCGGCATCGAAGCCATCCACGAAACGGTGATCAAAGGACGACGAGAGATTCATCATACGCCGAATGGCTATTTTGCCATCAAGTGCGACCACCCGCTCCACCGCCTTGTTGACGCCCACGATAGCGACCTCGGGCAAGTTGAGGATGGGGGTTGAGACGATGCCGCCGAGCTTGCCGAGGCTCGTTACGGTGATGGTCGAACCGGTGAGTTCCTCGCGGCGCGCGCGCCCTGCCCGGGCCGCCTCACTCACTCGGCGGATCTCGGCGACTAAGCCCTCGCGATCATGGGCGAGCACATCGCGAACCACCGGAACCTTGAGACCATCCGGCGTCTGTGTCGCGATGCCAGCGTGCACGGCTGCATGACGCAGGATGAGATTTCGCTTCTCGTCGTAGTGGGCGTTGCACTGCGGGAACTCAGCGAGCACCTGCGCCAAAGCCCGAACGATAAAGGGCAGATACGTCAGTGCGGCGGCACCACTCGGGCGGCGCGAGTTGAGCGCAACGCGTAGTGCCTCGAGTTCGGTGACATCCACCTCCTCGACGTAGGCGAAGTGCGGCGCCACCCGCTTGGCCTCCGCCATACGCTGCGCGATCAGCCGACGCACACCGATGACCGGGATCTCGGTGATCCCAGGCGATCCCGCACGCGCCCGATCAAGATCGAGTTTGAGAATGCGGCCCTGCGGCCCGGAGCCGCGCACCGCGGCGAGGTCAATGCCCGCTTCGAACGCGCGCCGACGGGTCGCAGGCGAGGCGCGCACGCGACCGCTCGGGGGAACCACCGTCCCCGCTGCCGCGGTAGTGCGTGCGGGCGTTGGGGCCGCAGCCGGAGACGCGGCAACGGCCGGCGCGGCCGATACTGCCGCCGAATCAAGTTCAAAAACAGCGAGCTCCGCACCCACCGCGATGACATCGCCAGGCTTGCCACCCAGCGCCACCACTCGCCCGCCGACTGGCGAGGGCACTTCGACCACGGCCTTCTCGGTCGACATCTCGACGAGCGGTGCATCCTCGCGGATGACATCGCCGGGTGCGACTTTCCAGGCGATCACCTCAGCGGACACCGTACCCTCGCCTAGATCCGGCAAACGCATCACGTGCCGTGTCATGTGGCCTCCGCCATGAGGCGCGTCAGCGCTGCCATCACCCGCCGCTTGCCCGGGAAGTACTCCCACTCGAAGGCATGCGGATACGGGGTGTCCCAGCCCGCCACACGCTGGATCGGGGCTTCGAGATCCCAGAAGCAGTGTTCCTGGATGCTCGCCGAGAGTTCCGCGCCGAAGCCCGCAAAGCGCGTGGCCTCATGCGCGATGAGACAGCGACCCGTCTTCGAGACGGACGCGGCGATGGTGTCGATGTCGAGCGGCATCATGCTGCGGATATCGACGATCTCTGCATCAAGGCCGAGAGCCTCGGCGGCCGCCATGCACACGTAAACCATCGTGCCGTAGGTGACTATGGTGAGCGCCGAACCGCTGCGCCGAATAGCCGCCTGTCCGAGCGGCACGGTGTAGTAGCCTTCGGGCACTTCGGCAAGCGGGTGGCCGGCCCACGACTGCGCGGGCTTGTCGGGCTCGCCGTCGAAGGGTCCGTTGTAGACGCGCTTGGGCTCGAAAAAGATGACCGGGTCGTCGTCTTCAATGGCCGCGATCAGCATGCCCTTGGCATCGTAGGGATTTGAGGGCATCACCGTCTTGATGCCACTCACGTGCGCAAACACACCCTCAGGGCTTTGCGAGTGGGTCTGACCACCCCGTATGCCGCCGCCGCAAGGTGTGCGGATGGTGAGCGGCGCCGTGAACGCGGCCGCACTGCGATAGCGCAGCCGCGCGACCTCACTGACGATCTGGTCATACGCCGGATAGATGTAATCGGCGAATTGGATTTCAGCCACCGGGCGCAAGCCGTTCACGCACATACCGACCGCAGCACCGACGATGCCACCCTCAGCGATCGGCGTATCGAGCACACGATGGGCGCCGTGTTTTTTCTGCAGCCCGTCGGTCACGCGGAATACGCCGCCGAAGTAACCCACATCCTCGCCGAGCACCACCACGCGCGAATCGCGCGAGAGCATCACGTCCATCGCGGAGTTCAGTGCCTGGACCATGTTCATCGACGGCATGGGTTCACCAATACTCCTGGCATCGTCTTCACGGATTGGCGAGTTCGGCGAGCAAGGCGTCTCGCTGCTCGCGCAAATGAGCCGGCAGTTCCTTGAAGACATCCTCGAACATCAGCGCCGGGTCGAGCCGCGGGCCTTCGTTGAGCGTGCCCGAGGCCACCGCCTCGCGCCAAGCGGCGCTGACTTCGTCCTCCAGTTCCTGCAGCAACGCGGCGTGTCGAGTGTCATCCCACTCGCCGAGTGCTATCAGGTGCTGCTTCAAACGATCGATCGGATCGCCGAGCGGCCAATCGTGGAACTCGTCGCGCGGTCGGTACCTTGACGGATCATCGCTCGTCGAGTGCGCGCCAGCGCGATAACTCACATGCTCGATGAGCGTCGCCCCGTGACCCTGTCGCGCGCGCTCCGCAGCCCAGCGCGTGGCCGCGTAGACGGCGAGGAAATCGTTGCCGTCGACACGCAGACCGGCAAGACCGACGCCCGGTCCACGCGCGGCGAACGAGCGCTGCTCACCGCCGGCGTAACCTTGGAACGTGGAGATGGCCCACTGATTGTTGACTACGTTGAGCACGACGGGAGCCCGGTAGACCTTGGCGAAGGTCAAGGCATGGTGAAAATCCGCAGCCGCGGTGCTGCCCTCGCCGATCCAGGCCGCAGCGATATCCGCCTCGCCCTTGATGGCCGCCGCCATGGCCCAACCCACGGCCTGCGGAAACTGCGTGGCGAGATTGCCGGAGATGGAGAACAGTCGTTGCGCCACCGAGTGGTACATCACGGGTAACTGCCGCCCCTTGCACATGTCGTGCGTGTTCGATAACAACTGCGACATCAACTCGACGAGAGTTAGCCCGCGCGCGAGAAACAATCCTTGATTGCGGTACGACGGGAACAGCATGTCGCGATCAGCGAGCGCGAGCGCTGCGGCCACCGACACTGCCTCCTCGCCGAGCGAGCGCACGTAGAACGTGATGCGCCCCTGGCGCTGCGCACGCTGCATGCGATCGTCGAAAACGCGGGTCTGCAACATGATCCGCAGACCCCGACGCAGCACTTGGGGCTCAAGCTGCGGATTCCACGGCCCCACAGCCTGATGAGCCTCATCAAGAACCCGGATCAGTTCCTCGGCAAGCGGCACCGTCGCGCTGACCGGAGCATCGATGGGTAGGCAGCGAATGGCGCCCGCCGGCGAGAGACGAACGTAGCTGAAATCCGGTGCCTCGCCCGGACGGGCAGGCACGGCAGGCACATGCAGTCGCGGTGCTGACATGCCCAACAGCATAAGCCAGCGCGTAGCGAACTGAGCGCCCATGTCGATGAACAAAGGCCGGCAACCGAGAATAAGTTATTCTCTAAAAAGCCTTTTTAACAACTGAGTTATCCATGAAACTCGATAAACAGGACCTCGCCATACTTAGCGAACTGCAGCACGATGCGACCCTCTCGAGCACGACCCTCGCCGAGCGGGTGGGGTTGTCGCAATCGCCCTGCTGGCGACGGGTCAATCAACTCGAGGAAGCCGGCGTGATCCAGCAGCGCGTCGCCCTGCTGGCCCGAAAGAAGCTCGGACTTGAAATGCTGGTGGTGGTCAACGTCAAGCTGGCCAGCCACGGCTGGCAGTCGCTGCCCAAGTTCAAACAGCGCGTCGTGAGTTTCCCCGAGGTCTTGCAGTGCTTCCTCGTCATGGGTGACATCGACTTCATCCTGCTCGTGGCCACGCGCACCGTGGAGGAATACAACCGCTTCGTGCAAGGCAAGCTCGCGCAGATTCCGGGCGTGCAGTCGATCGACTCGCGCATCGTGATCGAGGAAACGAAGAACACGACAGAGCTGCCGCTCGGACTCGTCTGACGGCGCACGACGCACAGCCAAGCGATTACGGGGCGTTAAAGCGCCTGATCTGCCCGCAGCAGCACCAGCAGACCGAGCACCGCAAAAATGGCCGCGGCGACCCCATGCACGAGGCGCATGGGCAGTTTCTTGGCAGCCACCTCGCCGAGCAGCACGGCCGGCACGTTCGCCAGCATCATCCCGAGCGTAGTGCCACCGACCACCGCAATGAGCGAGCTGTATTTGGCGGCCAGTGCCACAGTGGCAATCTGGGTCTTGTCGCCGATCTCCACCACAAAGAATGCGATCAGCGTGGAGAGGAACACGCCAAAGCGCGCGGGTTTTGTGTCCTCGTCGTCGAGCTTGTCGGGCACCAACATCCAGAACGCCATGGCGATGAACGACAGACCCAAAATCCAGCGCAACAATTCTTCGCCAAGCCAGGCCGCAAGCCACGCACCGACGACACCGGCGGCCGCGTGGTTGAGCAATGTCGCGACGAGTATGCCGAGGATGATTGGCACGGGCCGGCGGTACTTGGCCGCAAGAACGAGCGCGAGTAGCTGAGTTTTGTCGCCGATTTCGGCGAGGGCGACAACGCCCGTGGAGATCAGGAACGCTTCCATCAGACGTTGAACCTGAAGTGCATCACATCGCCCTCGCGGACGATGTATTCCTTACCTTCGAGGCGAAGTTTGCCCGCCTCCTTGGCGCCTTGCTCGCCCTTGAGCGCGATGTAATCGTCATACGCGATCACTTCGGCACGAATGAACCCGCGCTCGAAATCCGTGTGGATGACACCGGCGGCCTGCGGTGCCGTCGCGCCCTTGCGCACCGTCCAGGCGCGCACTTCCTTCTCGCCCGCCGTGAAATACGTCTGCAGACCGAGCAGCGCGTAGCCCGCGCGAATCACGCGGTTAAGACCTGGCTCATCGAGCCCCAAATCCTTGAGGAACTCGGCCCGATCGGCATCTTCGAGTTGCGAGATCTCCGCCTCGATGGCGGCGCACACGGCGACCACCTGTGCGCCCTCACGCGCTGCAAGCCCCGTGACGGCATCGAGCATCGGGTTGTTGCTGAAGCCTGACTCCTGCACGTTCGCCACGTACAGCACCGGCTTGTAGGTCAGCAACTGCAGATCGCGCACGATCGGTCGCTCGGTCTCATCGAACGAGAGCGAGCGCACGGGCTTGCCCTCGTTCAGCGCATCGCGCACGCGACGAATGATGTCGCGCGCCTTGATCGCCTCCTTGTCCATGGCTTTGGCGGCTTTCTCGGCGCGCTGCAAGGCCTTCTCAGCGGTTTCAAGATCGGCGAGCGCGAGCTCGGTGTTGATGATCTCGATGTCGGCCAGCGGGTCGATGCGCCCGGAGACGTGCACGATGTCGTCGTTCTCGAAGCAGCGCACGACGTGCGTGATCGCATCGACCTCGCGAATGTTGGCGAGGAACTTGTTGCCGAGGCCCTCGCCCGTCGAGGCGCCCTTGACGATGCCGGCGATGTCGACGAACTCCACGGTCGTCGGCACGATGCGTTCGGGCTTGACGATGGCGGCAAGCTGATCGAGCCGCGGATCAGGCACCGGCACGATGCCGACGTTCGGATCGATGGTGCAGAACGGGTAGTTCTCCGCCGCGATCGCCGAGCGCGTCAGGGCGTTGAAGAGTGTGGACTTGCCGACGTTCGGCAAGCCAACGATGCCGCACTTGATTCCCATGATTTACTGATCCTGTGTATGCAATCGGTTCATGGCCTTCTCTGCGCCCTCGAAAAGCAGCATGGGCAGCAGATCTGCCGACTTGAGAATGGCCTCGTTGATGTGTTGTTCGTCCGCTGCGCTCGCACGCTGCAGCACATAGTCGAGCACCTGATCTTTGTGACCTGGGTGTCCGATACCGAGCCGCAAGCGCCAGAAGTCAGCCCCCACTGCCGCGATGCTGTCGCGCAAACCGTTGTGACCGCCGTGACCGCCGGCCCACTTCAGACGCGCGACGCCAGGCGGCAGATCGAGTTCGTCGTGCGCAACCAGCGTGGCGGCGATGGGCAATTTGTAAAAATGCGAGAGCGAAGCGATCGCTCCACCGCTCTTGTTCATATAGGTCGTAGGCTTGAAGAGCCACAGCTCAGCCGACGTGCCAGCAGATCCGTTGACACGAACGCGCGCAAGTTCGCCCTGATGCTTCGGCTCTGCCCGGAACTGCCCGCCATGGCGACGCGCAAGTTCCTCGACGAACCAGAAGCCCGCGTTGTGGCGCGTGCGTGCGTACTTCTCACCTGGATTGCCGAGCCCGACAACCAGCCGGATCGCTGCCTCAGCCACCACCTGACCTCGCTGCTGAGTTGACGTTGCCGCACTGCGCAAAGACGGAGGCCGCCACGAGGGCGGCCTCCTTCAACGCGCCGTGCAAGGCACGCGAACCGATCACGCCCGTTACTTCTTGGCGTCCTTCTTCGGCTCTTCCTTCTTGGCGTCGCCTGCGCCCGCAGCTGGTGCGGCGGTTGCCGCTGCAGCCGCTGCCTCGGCGGCCGGGGTTTCCGGCTCCTCGGCACGCGGGCTGTGGATGGAGACCACGACCTGATCCTTGCCCTGCACCACGGCCGTGGCGACCACGCCCGCCGGCAGCGGAATGTCCGAGACATGCTTCGTCTCGTTCAATTTCATCTGCGACAGATCGAGACTGATCTCTTCCGGCAGATCCTTCGGCAAACACAGCACTTCGATGTCGGCGATACGGTGCGAGACGATGCCACCTTGCGTCTTCACGCCGGGGGATGCGGCTTCACCCTTGAAGTGGATCGGCAGACGGATGCGGATTTTTTCAGTCTCCACCACACGCTGCAGGTCGAGGTGCAGGACCTGGTTGCGCGCCGGATGCATTTGCAGATCCTTGACTATCGCCGGCTGCACTTCCTCACCGACCTTGAGGCCGATGATCGTCGAGTAGAACTTTTCGTCCTCGATCAGCGTGATCAGTTTTTCGTGGTTGAGTGACAGCGAGCGCGGATCGTGCTTGCCGCCGTACAGGATGGCCGGGACGCGCCCCGCGTGACGGAGGCGGCGGCTCGCACCTTTGCCCTCGTCGTTGCGGAGTTCCGCAGCCAGTTCGATCGAGATTTTCATTTCACTATGCTCCTGGTTGATGTCATTCCGTTCCGCGACCAGAACGGACTCAGTCGACGTACAGCGAACTCACGGACTCTTCGTCACGAATTCGCCGTATCGTCTCGCCAAGCAGACCGGCAACAGTGAGTTGCCGGATCCGCCCGCATTCTTTGGCCTGGGTCGACAGCGGAATGGTGTCGGTCACCACCAGCTGATCGAGCGCCGATTTAGAAATCTTCTCTACCGCCGACCCGGACAGCAGCGGATGCGTGATGTAGGCCACCACCTTGACCGCGCCCTCGTCTTTCAACGCCTGGGCCGCGAGGCACAGCGTTCCGGCGGTGTCGACCATGTCATCGATCAACACGCAGGTCTTACCCGCGACCTCGCCGATGATGTTCATCACCTTTGACTCGTTTGGCCGAGGACGACGTTTATCAATGATGGCGAGTTCCACGTCATCAAGCCGCTTGGCGAGCGCGCGGGCGCGCACGACGCCACCGACGTCCGGTGAGACGACGATCATGTTGTCGTAACCCTGACGCCAAGCGTCACCGAGCAGCACCGGCGAGGCGTAAACGTTGTCGACGGGAATGTCGAAGAAACCCTGGATCTGCTCGGCGTGCAGATCGACCGTCAGTACCCGATCGATGCCGGCGCCCGCCATCATGTTCGCGACCAGCTTCGCCGAAATCGCCGAGCGCGTGGCGCGCGGCCGACGGTCCTGGCGCGAGTAGCCCATGTACGGCACCACCGCCGTCACACTGCGCGCCGAGGCGCGGCGACAGGCATCGGCCATGATCAACAATTCCATCAAGTGATCGTTGACTGGCGGACAGGTCGGTTGCACGAGGAAGACGTCGCGTCCGCGCACGTTCTCCATCAGTTCGACGTTGACCTCGCCGTCGCTGAAGCGACCGACGACGCTACGGCCGAGCGGCACCATCAGATGACGCGCGATCTCCTGGGCTAACGCAGGGTTTGCGTTGCCGGTGAACAGGGCCATTGTCTCGCCGTCCAAGCGGGCCTCTCCCGAATAAGCCGCGATGTCACCGAAGTGGCTGGGGTGGAAGGATTCGAACCTCCGAATGGCGGGATCAAAACCCGCTGCCTTACCACTTGGCGACACCCCAGCAGTCGATGCGGTGTCTCGATCAAATCATCCCGTCAGCAGCGCCTGCAAGGGCGAGTGGCTCAAGCCTCTCGCAACCCACACACGCCACACGTCCGGCACTCGAGCGGCCACCCGCTCCGCCGCCGCCGCCGAGTCGAAACTGGCGAAGAGGCAGGAGCCGGTACCGGTGAGTCGGGACGGCGCAAACCGCCCCAACCAGTCGAGAGCCTCGGCGACTTGCGGATAGCGCTTGCGAACCACAGGTTCGCAGTCGTTGCGACCGCCCAACGCCAAAAGGGCCGGTATTGTGAGGATGGGGGAATTTCGTGTCAATTCAGATGCCTGGAAGATGTCGCGGGTCGGCACGGACACCCCGGGGTGCAGCACCAGAAACCAGCGCTCGGGCAGGGTCAAAGCCGTCAGTCGCTCGCCCACCCCCTCGCCGAGACCCGACTCGCCCTGCACGAATACCGGGACGTCGGCCCCGAGGGTCAAGCCCAGCTCGGCCAGTTGGGTCACTGACAGCCCACAGGCCCACAGACGATTGAGCACGAGCAAGGTGGTGGCCGCATCCGAGCTACCGCCGCCCAACCCGCCGCCGAGCGGAATGCGCTTGCGTAGCCGAATGCGCACGCCGAGCGCGGGGTTGCCAGCCTTGGCGCGCAGCAGCGTCGCCGCCCGCACGCACAGGTCCTCGGCCGAGGGAATTGCCGCGAGCGGCCCAGGGGCCGACGCCGCATCGTCCACCCGGGCGATGACGCCGGAGCGGTCGATCTCGAACGCCAACTCGTCACACAGGTCGATGATCTGAAACAGCGTCTGCAGGTCGTGGTAGCCATCGGCGCGCTGCCCGGTAACGTGCAGGAACAGGTTCAGCTTGGCCGGTGCAGGCCACCACCGCAGTGCACTCGCGTCTGCCATCAGCGATTACCCTCCCAGCGTGCGATCCGCACCCGCAACCGCACCGGATCGCGCCGAATCTCGATCGTCTCCGGCAACTCCAGCCGGCTACCCGCTACCGCGGCATAGCGCGAGTAGTCGATGCGCCAGCCGCCCTGCTGCAGCGCCCCAAGGCGGCCGCCCGACTCCAGTACGGACTCCTCCGCAACGGCTGCGGGGTCGGGCACACCGAGCAACCAGTAACGCAACGACTCGACCGGTAAGGCGAACCCCAATTGCGCTTCCAGCGCCTCGCGTGCAGCGGCGGTCTCGAGCGGCGCTTGCTGCGGCGAGTGTTCGAAACGTACGGCCCCGCTCCCGAGCGGCCCCTGCAACTCGAGAGTGCTGCGCTCATTCGCCTGTGCCCAGCGCAACGCTGCAGTGAACCCTTCATCCCCTGCCTTCACCGCGACACGGCCCTCGATCGCGTACCGTTGCCAGCCCTGCAAGCTCGCCCGACGCTCAGGCCAACTCGCAGGCAGTTCGTCGGCGGGCAGCGCAGTCGGCGCCAGGCTGCGGCAGGCCGATAAAAGAGCGAGCACCGCGAGCGCTGCGGCGAACTGCACTGACTGTCGCAACCATCGCGGCACCGGGACGCTCCCGCCGATCAGCGACGTCGATCCGCAAAACGCTCGATGGCCACGCGCAGCGGCCTCGAATCCGGCGCGAGCAGCAGGGCACGAGCCCAGACGGCGCGTGCACGGTCACGCTCCCCGTTGCGCCAGAGGACCTCGCCCCAATGCGCCGCGATCTCTGGTTCACGCGATAACTTCCAGGCACGTTCGAGCGAGGGCAGCGCTGCGGCGCGATCGCCACGTCGATAACGCACCCAGCCGAGGCTGTCGAGGAAGGCGGCATTGTCCGGTCGCAGCGCCAACGCCTCGCGGATCAGCGCCTCGGCGCGTGGCAACTGACGCTTGCGGTCGGCCATCGTGTAGCCGAGTGCGTTGCTGATGTTGGGGTCACCGGGACGCATGGCCAGCAACTGCTCGAACACCGCGATGCCCTCGCGCGAACGGCCGGACGAGTCGAGCAACACGGCGCGCTGATAGAGCAATTCCGGATGCGAAGGGAACCGCTGCAACGCGGCATCCACCGCGGCGACCGCCTCGATCGACTGCTGTGCCGAGGCGAGCGCACGCGAACGCGCCAGCTCGATCTCGATGGCATCGGTGCGACCCTGACCCAGCAACTCGTCGAACAATTTCATCGCCGCTGCGCGATCACCCGTCTCAAGCAGTAGTTGGGCCGCGCGCGAACGAGCCGGGAGTCCGGCTCCTGCCCGCACCAGGCGCTGATAGCCCTGCAACGCGGCATCCTTGCGCCCTTCACGCTCAGCAATGATGGCGAGGTAATACACCGCCTCCCCTGCGCCCCGATCGCCCGACAGGCGCGCGGTGAAACGTCGCTCCGCCTCCGCAGCATCACCGTTACCGAGCGCCAGCAGCGCAAGCCGCCGATCCGCTTCGGCCTTGAATTTATCGACCTGCTGCGGCGAGGCGTCGGGATCTGCCGTGCCGGCCTCGATGGCGAGCAACTCCTGACGCGCCTCGTCGAGCCGATCGAGACTGACCAGCGTCTCGATGCGCGCAAAGCGATGATTCTGTGGATCGCCCTGCACGAGCAGGGCTGCCTCTTCGAGTGCGCCGGTGTCATCACCCAGCGCCGCGGACGCGGCTGCAGAGAGCCGAATCGAGCGGGCATCGTTGCCGCCGCCTTTCGCCCGCGCCGCATCGATGAGTTCACGGCAGGCGGTCAGATCGTCGGCATCGCAGGCCATGCGAGCGAGCGTCATGAGGTGTCGCGCCGAGAGGGTCGAGCGATCGAGCAAAGACTTGAAAACCGCCCAGGCACCGACCAGCGTGTCGCCCTCGGCGAGCTCAGGCAACAACTCCGCCAGTGCACGCTCGGGCTCGACGTCGGGCTTGGCCAGCAGCTCGGAGAACACGCCCCGCGCGGCATCAATTCGCCATACTTCGAGCGCGACGGTGCCGACGAGGCGCAGCGCCTCGACGTTCTCGGGATCGAGTTGCCGCAAACGCTCGGCCGCCTGCCACGCCGCCGGGTGGTGATGGCAGGCTCTGGCAATCTCGAGCGCACGCACGGCAGCCCTCGGATCGCGATCGAGGGCTGCGGCCTTGACCTCGGCCTCCGCCACGCTGCGACAGTCGCGCGGTGCGGAGGCAGGCTCATCCCCGCCTTGCTGCGGCGGCTGTGCTAGCGCTGCAGCAGACAGCAGACTACTCACCAGCCACGCCGCTCCGAACCTGACTGTAAACCGTGGTCGCATCGTGTTTGGCACTATAAGCGATCCGCCGCCCGAACACCGCCGCGGCTTGTCAGGCGCGGGCATCGCCCGGAGAATCGCCGCTCCCCCGGGTCACGCCCGGACACCCCAGGCCTCGATGAAAGCTTCCATCCGCCAGAGACTCGACCGCAGCATCGACCGATTCGAAGAGGTCGGGCGGCTGCTTGCCGATCCGGCCACGGCGGGCGGTTCGAACGAGTTTCGTGAGCTGTCGATGGAGTACGCGCGGTTGACGCCGTTGGCCGAGCGGTATCGCGACTTCCGCGAACTCGAGTCCGAGCGGGAGGCCGCTGCGCAACTTTCGACCGATAGCGACCCGCAGATGCGTCAACTCGGTGCCGAAGAAGTCATTCGTCTCGAGCAGGCACTGGCAGTCGGTGAACTCGAATTGCGCCGTCTGCTGATGCCCAAGGACCCGCGTGACGAGCGCAACATCTACCTCGAAATACGCGCGGGAACCGGGGGCGATGAAGCCGCGATCTTCGCCGGCGACCTGCTGCGCATGTACGCGCGCTATGCCGAGCGACGCGGCTGGCAGGTTGAAACGATCAGCGAGAACCCGGGCGAACACGGCGGCTTTCGCGAGGTCATCTGCCGGGTCATCGGCAGCGGCGTATTCTCGCGATTGAAATTCGAATCCGGCACCCACCGCGTGCAGCGGGTACCGGCTACCGAGGCGCAGGGGCGCATTCACACCTCGGCGGTGACGGTGGCTATCCTGCCCGAGCTCGATGAGCTCGACTCCATCGACATCAATCCGGCGGATCTGCGTATCGATACCTTCAGGGCCTCGGGCGCTGGCGGACAGCACGTCAATAAGACCGACTCCGCCGTGCGCATGACCCACCTGCCCACCGGCATCGTCGTCGAATGTCAGGACGAGCGATCGCAGCACAAAAACCGCAGTCGCGCGATGTCACTGCTGCGCGCCAAGCTGCTCGCCGCCGAACAGGAAAAGCGCGAGGCCGCACAGGCGCAGTCACGCAAGTTGCAGGTGGGCAGTGGCGATCGTTCGGAGCGCATCCGGACCTACAACTTTCCGCAGGGTCGTGTCACGGACCACCGCATCAACCTCACGCTCTATCAGATCGAAGAAATCATGGATGGGCGACTCGATGAACTCATCGAGCCCCTGTTGCAGGAGCATCAGGCCGAGTTGCTGGCGGACGAGACCGGCTAAACGCTTTGGCGTAATCGCGCGTGTAGCGCGAGCCCAAAGGCGATGACGAGCGGTGGAAAGAGCGCTCCGATCAGTCCCGGTACAAGTGCAGACACCAAAGTGCCCACCGGCATGCCGGTGACGAGTTGCCACTCGATGAGAAGCAGTCCTGCGCCCATGCCGAGCATGACCACGCCGAACACGGCGATCAGCGTAATCACCCACACGCCCGCAGCAGCACCCCAACGCCCGCGCACGAGTTGCAGGCTGCCATCCACCGCCTCGCGTACGCCGCGACCTTCGCACACGGCCAGCGTCAGTGCAGGCCACAAGGCCACGAGAAAATAAACGCCGGGTACGACGAGGAGCAGCGAGCCGACACCAATCAGCAACACCGTGACGACGAGCACCCCGACCGCGCGCGGTAGCGCCCCAATCACCTCTTCAAGCTCGCGGCCAAGCGTACTGATTCGGCCATGCAGGAGAGCGTATTGGCGCTGCATGATCAGGAGCCACAAGGCGAGCCCCACAATCGCCGCCAAAGCGTTGAGCAGCAGCCACACCGCGCCGCGATCGGCCATGTTCAGCAGATACACGGCCGGCAGTTGCCCGATGAGCACGGCCAGCAGGGCGAGCGGCAGACAGCGCGGCAGACTGCGTTTGAAGAGCTGCCAACCGAGTTCGAGCGTGGGCCCGAGAGCGATCGGCGCGAGAGACTCGGCGGTGGACGGGACGTCGGGCGTGGACACGGCGCGCAATGTAGCAGAACGCGCCGCATGGCAAACTTCACGCATGCTCGCCTCGACAGTCACCCCAACGTTGCGTGCCGTACTCGAGTCGACCACGGTGGCGCTCGACGGCCTCGGCGAGCACGCCCGCCGTGAAGCCGAAACGCTGGTGTTCTCGGCACTCTCGATCCCTCGCAGCCGCGCCATCACCGATCCCGACTGGCTCGTGCCTGAGGCGCTCGCGCTGCGCGTGCAGCAATGGGCGCAGCGACGAGCCGCCGGCGAGCCGCTCGCCTACCTGACCGGCGAGCGCGAGTTTTGGTCGCGCAGCTTTGCGGTTGGCGCCTCGGTGCTCGTGCCGCGACCTGAGACCGAACTACTCATCGAGCGGGCACTGCTGGCCGGCGATGGGTTTCGCGGCGAGGGGCTTCGCAGCGAGGGGATTGCCGCGCCAGCGATCCGGGCGGTTGATCTCGGCACTGGCTCAGGGGCCATCGCCCTCACGCTCGCCCTCGAGCGACCGGCTTGGCAGGTGCATGCCGTCGAGCGATCGGAATCCGCTTTGCGCGTCGCTCGGGCCAATGCAGCACGTTTGGGGGCAGCGGCCCGCGTGGAGGCAGCGCACCGCTTGGAGGCAGCGCGCCTCGAATCGAGTCACGTTGTCTTTCACGCCGGCAGTTGGTTCGAGCCGCTCGCGCAGCAGCGCTTCGATCTCATCGTCAGCAATCCGCCGTACGTCGCGGCCGATGACCCTGTGCTCCAATCGGACGGCTTGCGCTACGAGCCGTCAACGGCACTCACACCGGGTGCTGACGCCTTCGCCGACCTGCAACACATCCTCGCGGAGGCACCACGCCATCTGACGGCAGGTGGGGTGTTACTGCTCGAGCACGGCAGCACCCAGGCAGCCGAGTTGCGCGCTCGGCTTGTCGCGCGGGGTTTCGCTCACGTAGTCTCGCACCGCGACCTCGCCGGCCACGAACGTGTGACCGAGGGGCGTTGGCTCCCTGCCCCCTCACCCTGAAGGATTGAACATGCTGCGTTTCAAGACCACCGCCGGCGATTTCACCGTGGAACTGTTCAGCAAAGAAGCACCCGAGAGCAGTGCCAACTTTCTGAAGTACGTCGATGACGGTCACTACGACGGCACCCTGTTTCACCGCGTGATCCCGAACTTCATGATCCAGGGGGGCGGCTTCGCAGCGGGTATGGAACAAAAGTCGACTCGGCCGCCGATCCGCAATGAGGCCACCAATGGCCTCGAGAACCTTCGCGGCACGCTCGCCATGGCGCGCACCAACGACATCCACAGCGCCACGGCGCAGTTCTTCATCAACCTCATCGACAACGATTTCCTCAATCACTCGCCCGGCAACTACGGCTACGCCGTGTTCGGTCGCGTGACCTCAGGGATGGAGGTCGTCGATGCGATCGCGGGCGTCGCCACCACCCGTCGCCGCGGGCATGGTGATGTGCCGGTGGACGACGTCGTCGTGCTGTCGGTGACTCGCGAGGCGACCGCCTGAAGCGCGGACCGCTCGCTCTGCTGCGGCGTGCTCTGCGGCTGGCGCTGCTCGCCTTGCTGGGCGCAGCAGCGCTCTCCGTGCTGCTCGTGCTGCTACTGCGCTGGGTGCCACCGCTCACCTCGGCGTTCATGCTGGCCGAGCGTGGCTCCGCACTGCTCGAGGGCAACTTCGAATATCGCAACGACTACCGCTGGGTGCCACTCGAGCGCATCTCGCCGCACGCCGCCATGGCGGCCATCGCTGCCGAGGATCAGCAGTTCCCCTTCCACGCCGGCTTTGATTTCGAGTCGATTCGCAAAGCCGTACAACACAACGCCAAGAGCAAGCGCAAGCGCGGCGCATCGACCATCTCGCAGCAGGTAGCGAAGAATCTTTTTCTTTGGTCGGGGCGAAGCTGGGCCCGAAAAGGCCTCGAAGTCTGGTTCACGGTGCTGATCGAAACGCTGTGGCCGAAGGAGCGCATTCTCGAGGTCTATCTGAACATTGCGGAGATGGGCCGCGGTGTGTTCGGCGTCGAGGCTGCAGCTCAACGCTTCTATGGCAAGAGTGCCGCCCGATTGACGCGCCGCGAGGCGGCAACGCTCGCCGCCGTACTGCCGAATCCGAAACGCTTCAAGGCAGCCGCGCCGTCACCCTACGTGCAGCGCCGTCGCGAGACGATCATGGCGCAGATGCGCGCACTCGGCGGACCCGGGTTCCTAAAGCAGCTCGACGACGCGGAGCCTCCGCGCTGAGACAGTGACGATACGCTGCCTCGCAGGCGCGATGTCCTCTCAGCCGGGCTCGTAACCGAGATTCGGCGCAAGCCAGCGCTCGGCTTCAGCTAACGTGACACCTTTGCGGCGCGCGTAGTCCTCGACCTGATCGCGATCCACCTTGCCGACGGCGAAATAACGCGCTTCGGGATGTGAGATGTACCAACCGCTGACGGCGGCGGTCGGATACATGGCGTAGCTGTCGGTCAGCCGAATGCCCGTGTTGCGCTCGACATCAAGCAGCTGCCAGATCTTGCCCTTCTCGGTGTGATCGGGGCACGCGGGGTAGCCGGGCGCAGGACGTATGCCGCGATACTCCTCGCCGATAAGCTGTGGGTTGGTCAACTGCTCCGCCGCGTCGTAGCCCCATAGCTCTCTTCGTGCACGCTCGTGGAAGTGCTCCGCCGCGGCCTCTGCGAAACGATCCGCCAGAGCCTTGAGCATGATGCTTGAGTAGTCGTCGTGCGCCGCCTCGAACCGCGCAACATGCTCCTCGATGCCGACGCCCGCTGTCACGGCGAATGCGCCAATGTAATCGCGCATGCCACTCTCGCGCGGTGCGACGTAATCGGCGAGACACTCGTGTGGCTGGCCTGCTGGCTTGCCCTTCTGCTGCCGCAGATGGTTGAGCGTCAGCAGTACCTCACGCCGATCCTCGCCGCTGTAGACCTCGATGTCATCGCCCACCGACTGTGCCGGGAAAAACCCGAGCACTGCGCGTACGCTCAACCAGTTCTCCGCAATCAACTGCTTGAGCATGCGCCGTGCATCGGCGTAAAGGTTGCTCGCAGCCTCGCCGACCACGGGGTCGGTGAGGATGTCGGGAAACTTCCCGGCGAACTCCCAGGCATTGAAGAACGGCATCCAATCGATGTAATCGAGCAGGTCGGTGAGTGGATAGTCCTCGAACACCTGCACGCCGGGGCGTAACGGTGCCACGGGCCGATAGGCCTGCCAGTCGATGCGGCGCCGGTTGGCCCGCGCTGCGGCGAGAGTAGCCTCGGGCTGTTTGATGCTCTTGCCCGCATGCTGCTCGCGCCTGCGCTCGTGATCTTCGGCCACTTTGGCCGCGAATACGGCTTTCTGCGCCGGCGTCACCAGCTTCTGACAGACACCGACGGCCCGCGAGGCATCCTTCACATACACGACGGGCTCACGGTATTGCGGAGCGATTTTCACGGAGGTATGCGCGGGCGATGTGGTGGCCCCGCCGATGAGCAACGGCACGCTGAAGCCCTGCCGCTGCATCTCGCGTGCGACGTTCACCATTTCGTCGAGCGATGGCGTGATGAGCCCCGATAGACCGATGATCGCGGCGTTCTCGCGTCGGGCCACCTCGAGGATGCGCTCGGCAGGCACCATGACACCGAGATCGATCACCTCGAAGTTGTTGCACTGCAGCACGACGCCCACGATGTTCTTGCCGATGTCGTGCACGTCGCCCTTGACGGTCGCAAGCACGATCTTGCCGTTGCTGCGAGCGGCACCGCTCTTCTCGCGCTCGATGTAGGGTATGAGGTGAGCGACCGCCTTCTTCATCACCCGCGCGCTCTTGACCACCTGCGGCAGGAACATCTTGCCCGCGCCGAACAGATCGCCGACCACGTTCATCCCATCCATCAGCGGGCCTTCGATGACCTTGATCGGGTGCTCGGCCTCAAGTCGCGCCATCTCGGTATCTTCGACGATAAACTCGTCGAGCCCTTTGACCAGCGCATGCTCAAGTCGCTTGGAGACAGGCCAGCTGCGCCACTTGAGATCGACCTCACGCTTGCCCGCGCCCGCCTCACCCTTGAAACGCCCCGCGATAGCCAGCAAACGCTCCGTCGAATCGCTACGACGGTTGAGGATCACGTCCTCGACGGCGTCACGCAACTCGAGGTCGATGTCCTCGTAGATGGCCAGCTGGCCCGCGTTGACGATGCCCATATCCATGCCGGCCCGGATGGCGTGGTACAGGAACACACTGTGCATTGCCTCTCGAACCGGGTCGTTGCCACGGAACGAGAACGACACGTTGCTGACACCGCCACTCACCATGGCATGCGGCAGGCGCTGCTTGATGAGGCGCGTCGCCTCGATGAAATCGAGCCCGTACGCCGAGTGCTCCTCGATGCCGGTCGCAACCGCGAAAATGTTCGGATCGAAAATGATGTCCTCGGGCGGAAAACCGACCTGTTGCGTCAGCACGGCGTAGGAGCGCTCGCAAATGGCGACCTTGCGCTCGACGGTATCCGCCTGTCCTTGCTCATCGAACGCCATCACCACCACGGCGGCGCCATAGGCGCGCACCTTGCGGGCCTGCTCGATGAATGCCGCCTCGCCTTCCTTGAGGCTGATCGAGTTGACGATCGCCTTGCCCTGCACACATTTGAGACCGGCCTCGATCACCGTCCACTTGGACGAGTCGATCATCACCGGCACGCGTGCGATGTCGGGCTCTGCCGCAACGAGATTGAGGAAGCGCGCCATGGCGGCTTCCGAATCGAGCATGCCCTCGTCCATGTTGACGTCGATCACCTGCGCGCCGGCCACCACCTGCTGGCGAGCGATGTCGACGGCGGCGGCATAATCGCCCGCCTCGATGAGCTTGCGGAACTTGGCCGATCCCGTGACGTTGGTCCGCTCGCCGACGTTGACGAACAGAGACTCGGCACCGATACCAAGCGGTTCGAGTCCGGCGAGTCGGCACTTCACCTCGGGTGCCGCAGGCTTGCGCGGCGGCAGCCCGCGCACAGCCTCCGCGATCAGGCGTATGTGGTCGGGGGTCGTACCGCAGCAGCCCCCGACAATGTTGAGCAAGCCGGCACGAGCGAATTCACCCAAAATCGCCGCCGTCTGCTCGGGCGTTTCGTCGTACTCGCCGAACGCGTTCGGCAGACCAGCGTTCGGGTACGCACAAACCGCGCAATCGGCCAGCGTCGCAAGCTCGGCCACATAGGGTCGCATGTCGCTTGCACCGAGCGCGCAGTTGAGCCCTACGGCGAAGAGTTCCCCATGGCGCACCGAGTTCCAGAATGCCTCGGTGGTCTGACCTGACAGGGTCCGACCGGAGGCGTCGGTGATCGTGCCGGAGACCATGAGAGGCAAAGTGGTGCCAAGTTCGGCTTGCACCTGGCGCACCGCAAAAAGAGCTGCCTTGGCGTTGAGCGTGTCGAACACAGTCTCGATGAGCAGGATATCGGCACCACCCTGCACGAGTGCGCGAGTAGCTTCGGCATAGGCCATCACCAGCTGATCGAAGTTGACGTTGCGCATGCCCGGATCGTTGACGTCCGGGGATATCGATGCCGTGCGATTCGTGGGTCCGAGTGTCCCCGCGACAAAACGCGGTGAGCCACTGCGCGCAGCAACCTCGTCGGCGATCTCGCGAGCAAGGCGCGCGGCGCGATAGTTGAGTTCCGGAACGAGCGCCTCCATGCCGTAGTCGGCCTGGGCGATCGTGGTGGAGTTGAAGGTATTGGTTTCGACGATGTCGGCACCAGCCTCGAAATAGTCGCGGTGGATCGCAGCGACGATATCGGGCCTCGTCAGAGTCAGCAGATCATTGTTGCCACGCAGGTCGCGCCCGTAATCAACGAAGCGATCACCACGGTAGCCCGCTTCGTCGAGTCGATGCCGCTGGATCATGGTGCCCATGGCACCGTCGATGATCAGGATGCGCTGCGCCGCCAATTCATGCAGCCGTCGCTGACGCTCGGCCCGCGCTTGCACGTCGACCGGCGCGACGGCATACGGCACTGCCGCAGCATGTCGCGCGCCAGCGTCCAGCGCACGCGGCGTTGCGTGCGGCAAGTGCGAGGGACAGCAACTCATGCCGCGACGGCGGCAGGCTGCGGCCGCATGCCGAGCGCGTGACAGATGGCGTAAGTGAGTTCGGCGCGATTCAGGGTGTAGAAGTGGAACTCGTTGACGCCCTGCTCGCGCAGACGCGAAACCTGCTCGATGGCAACGCTCGCTGCGATCAGTCGCCGCGTGTCGGCATCGTTGTCGAGACCGACGAAGCGCTCCGCGAGCCAACGCGGAATCTTGGCACCGCAGCGCTCTGCAAAACGCGTGACCTGCGGAAAGCGCGTGATCGGCAGGATGCCGGGGACGATACTTGCGTTGATGCCGGCCGCAGCGCAGCGATCTCGGAAACGCAGATAGTCGTCGTTATCGAAGAAAAACTGGGTGATCGCGCGCGTCGCACCCGCATCGATCTTGCGACGCAGATTGTCGAAGTCAGCGTCGGCGGACGCGGCCTCCGGGTGTACCTCAGGGTATGCGGCCACGGAAATCTCGAAGTCGCCCACGCTACGCAGACCTGCCACCAAATCGGCACCGTAGGCAAATCCGTCCGGGTGCGGCTCGTACCGCGTGGCACCCTGCGGCGGATCGCCGCGCAGGGCCACGATGTGGCGGACGCCCTCGTCCCAGTATCGACGCGCCACCTCGAGCACCTCAGCCCGCGAGGCGCCGACGCAGGTCAGATGCGGCGCACCGATCAACGCGGTCTGCTGCTGTATACGCTTGACGAGCGAGTGGGTGCGATCACGCGTCGACCCATCCGCACCGTAGGTCACGGAGATGAACTGCGGCCCGAGCGGCGCGAGGCGCTGCACCGACTGCCACAGTGTGCTGTCCATGGCGGCATCGCTCGGCGGGAAGAATTCGAAAGAGACACGGATCGGTGTGGCAGACATGAGATGACTCCTGAAGTCAGGCCGGAACCGGACTGGCTTGATTATTTGGGGTGGCAGCAGATCTATTCGGCAGCGCCGTCACGGCCCCACTGCGGAGCAACCCGCGCGCGAGCACGACATGGCGCCCCTCGGCCTCGACGGGTGAGAGCAAAGTGCAGTCGATGCCGCTCTCGCCGAGCAGTGCACGCAGCCGCAACAGCGGCGAGGGATCGTCCTCCAGCAACTCGTAGGGCACCACACACCACAGCACCCCGCCCGCGACGAGCTGCGCCCGACAGCGCTGCAGCATGGCCGTCAACTGGGCGGGATCACGCAACTCTTCGGCCAGCGGCGACTCGAGACACACATCGAAACTTCGGCCCTTGCGCACTTCGCCGGTGGTGAGTACCTCGGCCCGCAACCCTTCAGCCTCGAGCCAGGCCTGAAGCACATTTTTCTCGGGCTTGGATTCGGCACGCAGCGTGACCGCGGGCGCCGACGGCCGACTCGCGAGCAGTGTTTCGAGCACCTCGCGATGCTGGCTACGTACGAGCACGCTGGCCCCTGCCACATCGCGCTCGAAGGCGGCACCGAGTGCCGCCTGGACGTTGCGTCCGAAGCGGCCTGCGACCACCCAGTCCGCCGCCGAACCACGCAGATTTGATCGCGCACCAGCCTCGATCGCGCGCAACCGCGCGCGCGCCTCGCGAAGCCCGGAATCGTCGGGCGAAAAACGCTGCAACAGCAGGCCGATCAGGTCTGCAGCGAAACCCGCCTCGCTCAAGATC
>Ga0209770_10000276_pt1 | contig 29957 bp, 30 predicted proteins | sample LauGreSu1BDMLBDD_2_FD_187572 | JGI IMG/M metagenome (GOLD analysis project Ga0209770, IMG submission 187572) | Freshwater lake microbial communities from Lake Michigan, USA - Su13.BD.MLB.DD (SPAdes) (version 2) | ecosystem: Environmental > Aquatic > Freshwater > Lake | place: Lake Michigan, USA...
TTGTTGATCATGCGGACAGCCTTGGTGCTGCGGGCCGTTATGGGAATGGTGATGTTCAATGGATGACCGCCGGTAAAGGAGTACAACATGCCGAAATGTTTCCTTTGCTCAATCAAGATGCTGAAAATCCTCTGGAATTGTTTCAGATTTGGCTCAACCTTCCAAAGAGGAGTAAAATGGTAGACCCCCATTTTAAAATGCTATGGTCAGAATCCGTTCCGAAATTCAGCGTAGCGTCTAATGGTGCGAATGCACACATTGAAGTATTGGTGGGAAGTTTAGGGCAATATAGGTCAACAAATACACCTCCGAACTCTTGGGCGGCAGATGAAAACAATCATGTGGCAATTTATAATATCCACTTTGAGGCTGGTGCAAGTTTTGAATTGCCAGCCGTTGGCCAGGACATCAATCGTAGTATTTATTATTACGAGGGAAATGGCTTGCAAATAGGAGATCAATCCATTGCGCATTATCACGCCGCGGATGTTGATGCTGCGCAGCATTGTACGTTAATCAATGGCGCTGAAAGTTCTAAAGTTTTGGTGCTTCAAGGTCGTCCGATCTCGGAGGCTGTGGTACAGCATGGTCCATTCGTTATGAACAGTAAAGAGGAAATTTACCAGGCGTTTCAAGATTACCAAATCACGCAATTCGGAGGTTGGCCTTGGCCGGGCTACGATCAAGTGCATGACGCTAAACTCGGTCGCTTTGCCAAACATGCTGATGGTAGGATAGAGGAACCTAAGGCATAGGATTTTAAGGGGAGTGTTTTGATAACTTTCATGACGTTTATTGCTTCGTATTGAGTTGTAATTCGCTTTCAATTTAACTGCATTGCTGCTTCGCGGTGTACTTTTAGGTCGATAAGCGACAGGCCGCGTGGTGCTTTAGCGCCTATCTTAACGGTTGTGATTCGCTTTCAATTTAACTGCGTTGCTGCTTCTCGGTGTACTTTTAAGTCGAAAAGCGACAACTGTAACATCTAGTGTAACTGGATTTATAATGTTGTGATTCGCTTTCAATTTAACTGCGTTGCTGCTTCGTGGTGTATTTTTAGTTCGATAAGCGACAACTGTAACATCTAGTGTAAATGGATTTATAATGTTGTGATTCGCTTTCAATTTAACTGCATTGCTGCTTCGCGGTGTACTTTTAGGTCGAGCGACAACTAAACTAATAAAATACACAATTGTATGGATAAGTCAGAATTTAAGTATACCATTTTGGGTGGTAGGTCACGTACACTTATCGTTGAACGTGTACGAGGACATCCACGAGATAATTATGTCCATGGGAATGAATATAGTAGTATTAATTGTATTTATAATAAGCTAAAGTGATGATAATAAATAAAGTAATTTTTTGGGCTATCATGTACTTGATAAGCCTATTCATATCGATCAGGGCAACAACCAATATTGGGATATTTATATTGCCGATGCTTATATTTAATGCGATATCTGCGCTAACGTTATTATGTTACTTAATTTGTTTAGATTTTGAAAAATGAAAAAAATAATTCTTTCGGCAGTTTGTGCTATGGTAGCACATTTGTCATTTGCCCAGTCGAACTACTTCTTAGTTTCAAAAGATTACGAGAAGTTTACTGTTGAGAACCCAAATATATACGCAATGTATATCAGGTCTTTTGACAACAAGTCAGACGCTATAAAAGAACACACAAAAGCAATGCAGTATAATCTTAAGGAACAAACATATAAAATAGATAAAAAAAGTTATACTCCAATTTTCTATAATTTTTTAAGCAAGACCGACTCAAGCGTTTGTATAGTAACTTTTGTAACATTAAACGAGGAAGGTGGTTATGATAGTGTGTTTTTGGAAGGAATCAACGAGGACTACTATTTATTTACATGTGACGGAACAGATTACATAAACAGCAAAATTATTGAATAACATGGAACAGATTTGGGAATATATTTCGTCAAAGCATAACGACCAAATTTACAGGACTTTAAATAGTTCATGGTACATTGACAAGGGCGTAAAGATAGAGAGGTTTGACAAGGATGGCAAGATTGAGATAATGAACACAATGGTTCAGTCTGCTTTCACGAGCCAATAAGCAGCAACCAAGAGTATTATTTTTTTATAAGTACGGATGGGATGCAGGATGCACTAGTGTTCAGAAAGAGTCAACCGTTGTGATTCGCTTTCAATTTAACTGCGTTGCTGCTTCGCGGTGTATTTTTAGGTCGATAAGCGACAGGAATCGAACAAGACGAAACGCTTGAAACCGAGTTGTGATTCGCTTTCAATTTAACTGCGTTGCTGCTTCGCGGTGTATTTTTAGGTCGATAAGCGACAGGAGAGAGCAAAGGAGGAGCTTGAAAACCGTAGTTGTGATTCGCTTTCAATTTAACTGCGTTGCTGCTTCGCGGTGTATTTTTAGGTCGATAAGCGACAGGCATTTAGCGAACCACGAACTAACGAAGCGCGTTGTGATTCGCTTTCAATTTGTATTTTTAGGTCGATAAGCGACAGGTTTTCAATTCTACGGTAATCGTTTGAGTAAGTTGTGATTCGCTTTCAATTTGTATTTTTAGGTCGATAAGCGACAGGCTTTGGAACAATTGCAGTACAACCACGTAGTTGTGATTCGCTTTCAATTTGTATTTTTAGGTCGATAAGCGACAGGGATTTAGTATTGGAGGAAAAGTACGGAATCGTTGTGATTCGCTTTCAATTTGTATTTTTAGGTCGATAAGCGACAGGGTTACTTGCGACTGAAAAAGTTATGCCCAGTTGTGATTCGCTTTCAATTTGTATTTTTAGGTCGATAAGCGACAGGTTAGTAAACACAGGCGTAGCATTCCCCAACGTTGTGATTCGCTTTCAATTTGTATTTTTAGGTCGATAAGCGACAGGCCCCGATGTTTCGGAAGACAACGGCAATCGTTGTGATTCGCTTTCAATTTAACTGCGTTGCTGCTTCGCGGTGTATTTTTAGGTCGATAAGCGACAGGTAGAAGCGCTACAACCCGTTATCGAATCTTGTTGTGATTCGCTTTCAATTTGTATTTTTAGGTCGATAAGCGACAGGATTGATACTGATAGTATCATGCTCAGCTCCGTTGTGATTCGCTTTCAATTTGTATTTTTAGGTCGATAAGCGACAGGTTATCTTGATAAATTCCGTATTCTTCCATAGTTGTGATTCGCTTTCAATTTGTATTTTTAGGTCGATAAGCGACAGGTCCTGTTATGCACCTCTATTGCCTTAATAGGTTGTGATTCGCTTTCAATTTGTATTTTTAGGTCGATAAGCGACAGGACGCAAAACTTCGCAATGAAATTGCTTCGTGTTGTGATTCGCTTTCAATTTGTATTTTTAGGTCGATAAGCGACAGGTCTATCTTTGGAAGTTGATCCTGGCTATTGGTTGTGATTCGCTTTCAATTTGTATTTTTAGGTCGATAAGCGACAGGTAGTCGAATTAAAGAAACTTCGTTGGCGCGTTGTGATTCGCTTTCAATTTGTATTTTTAGGTCGATAAGCGACAGGGCAAATTTTGAATAGATGTTTTAAAATGCTGTTGTGATTCGCTTTCAATTTGTATTTTTAGGTCGATAAGCGACAGGTGGATGCCGTGAGGTATGCGGTCACATATAGTTGTGATTCGCTTTCAATTTGTATTTTTAGGTCGATAAGCGACAGGATCCGACGTTGCCGAAATACGAGAGGAATTGTTGTGATTCGCTTTCAATTTGTATTTTTAGGTCGATAAGCGACAGGTCGTACCAAGTTAGTATCGGCAACCTTTTGGTTGTGATTCGCTTTCAATTTGTATTTTTAGGTCGATAAGCGACAGGTTAAAGGCTTACCATTTTGTTTTGGAATACGTTGTGATTCGCTTTCAATTTGTATTTTTAGGTCGATAAGCGACAGGTTGATGGCTCAGTACCTTATCATCTACACTGTTGTGATTCGCTTTCAATTTGTATTTTTAGGTCGATAAGCGACAGGACCCGCCTTGAATACTTTAATCACGTTTGGGTTGTGATTCGCTTTCAATTTGTATTTTTAGGTCGATAAGCGACAGGGCGAAGTATGAAAGCTCACCGCTTAGAAATGTTGTGATTCGCTTTCAATTTGTATTTTTAGGTCGATAAGCGACAGGCTAACGTAACACCTCCGTATTTGTACATAAGTTGTGATTCGCTTTCAATTTGTATTTTTAGGTCGATAAGCGACAGGTCTTCAATCAAAAGTATTAAACGCTATTCGGTTGTGATTCGCTTTCAATTTGTATTTTTAGGTCGATAAGCGACAGGGTTTTAAACTGAATGAAACCGATTATTTATGTTGTGATTCGCTTTCAATTTGTATTTTTAGGTCGATAAGCGACAGGCTGAGTATAGCACTCCATGCTAATCGAAGCGTTGTGATTCGCTTTCAATTTGTATTTTTAGGTCGATAAGCGACAGGTGAAGGGTGAGTTAGCTAATGCTACTGATCGTTGTGATTCGCTTTCAATTTGTATTTTTAGGTCGATAAGCGACAGGCAAATAGAAATCAACTTACAGTTAGATTTAGTTGTGATTCGCTTTCAATTTGTATTTTTAGGTCGATAAGCGACAGGTGCGTCGCTTACGGCCTAATAATAACAAGGGTTTTAATGGATTTTTAGGAATTAAAAATGAGTGTCCAAATGTGTGGTTCATAGTTTCCGTTGACATTAAAACAATTCTAATTGTTGGGGTGTATCTTGAGGTGGCGCCTTTTTAACTCCATGAAAGATCTCCATTCGACCAAATTGTTTATCCGTAATGGAGAAAATCCCTACTTTTCCTTTTTCAGGTAGAAGGGATTTAACCCGGTTCGTGTGAACGGTTGCATTTTCCGAACTCTGACAAAATCGTATGTAAATGGAAAATTGGAACATGATAAAGCCATCTTGTTGCAATCCTTTCCGAAATTGTTGTGCAATGCGCCGCTCTTTTTTAGTTTCCGTTGGCAAATCAAATAATACCATGACCCACATGTTGCGATAGGCATTAAAACGATTCGAAATCATACAAAATTCGGGAAAGCAACTTTTCTCGTTTCACCGGCGAAACATTTATATAGGCTGGCGGTTGTCAGGCTTACCGCATGAAACAAGGGTCTGTTGAGCTCTGTTATTTGCACATCGATTTGAGGTATGGAAAGCAAGGTTGTTTTTTGGTCTTTTGTTAAGCCGGAATCATCCTCTGGGAAATTGAGATTCAAAACCATCCAGTCTACGAAGGGTCTGTAAGGTTCCATCATGTCATCGGCCAAACAAAAGGCATTGTATTTATTGCGGTGATGGATTCCTACGGATGGGTACATGCCGGATGCACTCAAAGCGCGTGCTACCAAGGAACGCAGAATTGCATAGCCATAGTTCATTTGTGCATTAGGGCTATTTCGACTGCGTGATCTAAAAAAATCACTGCCATACAGTTGATTCCAATAATAGGCTGCCGCTTGGGCTTCTAAATTCCCGCTATCGCCACTTTTTACTTTTTGCGAAAGATCCATTAATCGTGCTCCATTCAAGCCGATTTTATCTAAGACTTTGGCTTGGTTTGCGATTTTGATTTTAATGGTTTGCTGCCACAACTGTTTTTTCAAGGGTTCGCTGGCATTCAATTGGTTGCGAATGCGCTCGGTTTGAGTGTTGTGACCCTCAAGGGGTAAAAACATACCGGAGGGCATGTAATGGTCATCGCAACTCACAATGGCGACATTTGCTTTGATCAAGGCATCCATAACACTCATCGAAAGGGTGATTTGTGGATGTTCTAAGATAACAACACCGATGTCCTCGATTGGAATGGTTTTGCATGTGCGAAGTTCGTCTTTGAGTTCAATCAATAGCTGAGCGTTTCTAAACGACAAATGCGCCGGATTGCCAAAATGAAGCGTTCGTTTAACCATAAATTAAGACTGATTATATAGTATCATCTTAAACAGAATCGATTTTAGTAATTGATAATTTGATTAATATTACCTAAACGATCAATATTTACTTTTAAACAAACCTCTTTTATTCTAAATTTAGAATCCATGGTTGTTTCCATCTTATTTAAACTGCCCAATTCTCCAATTTTACTTTTTGCATCATAGGATTTAATCAAATAAGAAATATTTACTTGTACAAAGTGACACTCACTACCAGTGCTGCTCACCATTTTATATAATCTCTTAATATTATCCTTGGTTAAAATATTAAGATTAATGAAAGATTCCTCATTCTCATTTGGAACATAAACCAAATCATTTGGAGAGAGGGAAAAAAGCAATTTTTCTCCTTTATCGTTTATTTCAGCAACAGAACTTAACCCTTGTTTTTGTCGTTCAATCACTTCGTTCAAAGGAATGGTCGAATAACTTCGCTTACCTTTTTCGTCTACATAAATTGCGAAAAATAGGTTTGTACCTTTGGCTGCTTCAACGTATTTGTCCTTTTTGTTCCCAGTTTGCCCTAAAGCAAACTTGCTTCCAAGTTCAAAAACTCTTACTTTATGGATTGGCTTGTGAGGTCGCCCATCATTGTATTGCGTAATGTTTTTATTCATTTCTTCAATTCCCTCCGGTGAAAAAGCGCTTTCAGAGTCCTCGTTCATAAACTTCAGATAATTTGTGAGAATTTTTTGAATTCCAGTATCTGTTATTGATTGAATCGTTTTTAAGTTAAACGAAGTGTCTAATGGCTTTCGAGTTGCGGTTAATATTTTATCCTTCGGAACTTTTATCCTTTTTAAGTCAATTTTACCTGAAACAGTATCTTTATGAAGCGATTTACGGATAGCCCAATTTGTACCCTCTTGTTTGATTTTAATTTTTTTACCGTCAACTAGTTTTTCATAGTAATTTGAGGCCTTATTGATTACGCGTATGTTTTGTTTAAAACTGATCACCGTTGTTTCTAATTTTGATTTAGCATCTTGGGTAAAAGTTGACCATGGTTTGAAAAAATTGGTAAATCGTATCCTTTCTTTCCCCTCTTTGTCAAGCCATTTTTGAACGTTGCGTAGTTTTTTTTGTAAGTCATAGCGCGAGGTTTCTGATTTTGCCTCTTGATTATTTAATAAGTTAATATGATTTCTTGTAGCGCAAGCAATTACTAGCGCATCCATTGCATGGTGCCTGTGATCGATGCGTTTCTTTTGAAATCCTTTGGATAATTCTATCGGAACTGTAGGTATAATTTTTTGGTTTGTATTTAATGCAGTAAATACAGTTGAATTAGTAATTGAATTCAATCGTTCGAACCGTGGCAAAATCAACTCATTCCAAACATCATTTAATCCCCATTCTTGTTTTAATTGGGAAGTAATTTTACCATTACCAGGCAGGATGTTTTTCGAGATAACACCTTCATCTTTAGTTTCCGAACGAACAATGTTGCTTAAAAGCTGAGAAATGAATTTACTAATATACCGTGTGTCATTTAATTGCCGTTCAATCATTCTTTCCGGAATTTCTTCCAACATAAGTTTAGCTAGCTTCGCTCTATTTGCCTTGTAATGTTCTTTAATAAAGTTATGGTAAGCATCTTCCGAAAGTACTTTTACTGATTTTCCAAAACCAAGATCAACAATTCTACCTGAATTATTTTTTATAAATTCCATTCCTAGTTGGCGATCTTTTAATTGATTTACTGCAGACTCGCAAATGACTTTATTTGATAAACTATCATCGAAAAAGCGTGATTGAGGGATAATATGTTCAATTTGATATTCAGCTGTAAATAATTTGTGTAAAGGAATGATCTGTCCAGTGTAGGGAGATTTATACTTTTGTTCCAACCATAGTTTGTATTTCTGAAACTCAGTTTTGGTAGGTTGCGCGGACCTACTAATTTTAAGAATATCTTCCGGTATATTAATTCCAGATTTTAATACCCCATCCTCGTAAATTTTTAATGCCTCTTGTTGCATCGGTGAATTGGGCCTCACATTATCCACCGAATTATCAAGTAATAATTCCTGTAAAAATGATTTAATCCTCAAATTTGTGTTCTCGTTTTCAGAAACAATATTTGATAATCTCTTTCTCTCATCAGAAGTGTGTTTCATTTCTCTGCCTAATTCGATATGAATCTCATCAAAATAATTTTCCTCTGATTTACCAAATTGCACCCAAATGTCCTTCACCACGCGAAGGGTTTCAAGAGTGATCTGTTCAACAATTGGATTTCTCAGGGAATGTTGTTTGAATTCGGAAATGTATACTTCTAAATCATGAATAGATTTCCATTTACCCGAAATTTCAGCTTCGGAATGCCTGTTGTATACAATGTATTGACTTAACCAAAGAGGTAATCCTTGAAAATCTTGATGGCTGGATAAGTGTATTGTTTTTTCACGAACTCGATTTTTGATTTCTTCGTCATACTCGCCGGTAAGTAACTTTTCAATTCTCTCACGAACTGTAGCATCAATGTTTTCATATTTCCATTTTTTTCCGTGACGCATTAACGGTAAAAGTTTTTTAATTGCTTTTTCTGAAAAAGCACCGTAATCACTATCAAACGGTTTGATTTTTTTAAAGACGTCAACAAAACTTGGAGCGTCTAAGTTATTTTTATTTGCAAACGATCTAAGTGCTTTCTCAAATTCAAATTTATCGGTAACTGAATATATTATATGCCAAAGCATGATTTCTTTTTCCTTGGTCAGGAAATCAACTGTTACATTTTCAACTTTTTTTAATTTGGATGTTATTAGTTGTCTGGTTTCATTCATTGGATATGTCTTATCTTCTACATAATTCCAACGGTATTTTGAAACTTCATTATTTAGGGGTTTGCCTTTTAATCCTGATTTTTCTAATAAAAACTTAATTAGCCGCTCTTGCTTGATTTCTTTAAGCTCATTTAAAAAATCAAATAACTCAGCTATATCATTGCTGTTTGTGAGAAAATTAAGAGTGACATCGATATTGTCTTCAATTGAATATAGTTTAAGATTTGAAAGCCATTGCCAAATCCTAAACTCTTGGAATAGTGGATGAGATTTTGGAATAGCTTTTAGAAATTCTTTTTTATAATGATCATTACCATTTTCATCTTTTGATTTATAATATCGGAATTCTAATGGGCATTCAGTAATTTCCGATTTCTTGCTTTTTAGTGGTCGTTGATAAAAAATAATATCATTTAAAAAAAGATGAAGAAACCCTTTGTTGCTCAATTGAATTTGATGTGCTTTATTGCTTCTGTAAAGTTCTCGAACACATCTATTATAATGTTCTGATGTAAATAATTCAGGCTGTAATTCTATTTGTTTGGATAATATCAGGTTGAGTTCCTCTTTGTAAAATTTTCGTTCAATCGTTCGTACAAGTTTTCCCTTTATTTTTTGATCCGGATTACGAATGAGTTCATCATAAATATAGACACCTACTGTTTTGTCAGAAGAATCAATTATTTGTTCGGTTTTCTTTTTAATTAAAGTCCAATCGGTATCATTTGGTGCTCTAAAACTTCTTCTCTCAATCCCCTCTTTATCGATTTTAATTGACCCGTCATCATTAATGTCCGTAGTGACAATGAAATCTCTTGTTTTTCCTTTCCAATCAGCTAAGGAGTTTTTACTTGATCTTCTGTAAGTCCATCCATTTTCTAAATGTAATGAATACCAAACTTCACCTTTTTTATTCGTTTCTTGATCAGGTACAACATCAATTACTGTTAAAGAGTAAAACTCAATTAATTTATTTGGGTTTTCTTCTTCATCCTCACCTCTCAATTGATAGTAGCCTCTTTTTTGGTTAAAATTTAATATTATCCAAGCAAGTTCTTCTTTTGTGATTTTTTCGGAAAGAGCCTTTTTTCTTAGAAAATAAAGTGTCCAGTCGTATGGAATAAGCTTGTTTTTTTCCAATAAATTGGGCTGTTTTTCTCGAAAATCATTTAACATTTCTTGAAAAGAAGCTTGAAAAAGAAAATTTTTGCCGTTGTAGGCTAATTTCGTTTCAGAGTCGTTAATAAATTTTCCAAATCTTCTATCGAAGTCTATTTGCTTTGAAAAATGGTCTGGTAAAAACCCTAACTCATTAAGCACTCTGTGTAATCTCTCTCTTCTCAGTAAAGCACGTTCCCTCAATCTTCTAATGCCTCTAAAATTTGTACGATCAGCAGTTTGAGATATTGAGTTGCCTTTTCCAAATTCATCTTTAATGTCTTGTGTCATTGGAATTATACGGCTTCCAAGTCCAAGAATTTCACCTTCTTTTTCTTCGAAATCCTGTTTAATTAAAGCCCACCCTATTGAGTTGGTTCCTAAGTCTAATCCTAAAATTGTTTTTGAGGCCATTATGTTATTTTTTTTAAAATTATTGTTTTTAGTTCTTTTTATTCTAACTTTACACCACAAATTGAAGCGAATCACAATAAGGATTATTCCGTTGTGAAAACATTCAAAGCGGGGCTTACGTCTCGCTTTTTTTATGCTCCGACATGTTGAATACAAAGGACCACTTTTGATGTTAAATTTGCAAATGATTGACCTTGTTTGTCATACGTATTTTAATTAAACCCTTAAAAGTAACACGTCCATCCATGCGCCCAACATCTTTGCTTATCCTTCTATTTTCAAGTACCTTGGCCTTTTGCCAAAGCATTCCTTCCTCGTGGTTGGGAACTTACCGAGGTACGATGTACCTGTATTACAAAAGTTCACAACACTTAGGCGAAGTGCCTGTGGAATTGGTGTTCAAGGAATTGGAAAAAGACGCTGTGTGGTCATACAAAATGACCTATGCGGCACCGGGACAGCCGGGATATGTCGTGAAAGATTACCAAATAGAACGGGTACATGACACCTTGTTTATGAATGAAGGTGAAGGGATTGTTCTTCCCATGAAGCTTTTCGGGGAGTGTTTGATGGATTTTTACAGCATCGAAGACGTCGATGCTTCCAAAACGTATATGGGTTCTCAGCTGTGCAGAACGGCCAAAGGCACCTTGGAATTTAAGGTCTTTGGGGGGTCCATGAGTCCGTTGTCGTCGAAGGAAATCGTGGACGTGCAGGACGGAACCTTCAGTTTATCGACCTACAACCTTGGATTCTACCAAGCTGTCGTCCTAAAGAAGGTGAAAAAATAGCACAAATCAAGTGGAGCGATTCAGCTGTTTTGTAACTAAACCTTCGGAAGAGGGTTAATCGTATAAAGACTAAACCATGAAAACCTTTTTTTCAGCAACGATCATATTTTTTATCCTAGGATTATCGCATGCCCAGCAAAATCGCATGGCTTACATTGATTCAATGGTGCGAAGCATAAATTCCAACGACAATTACATGATTTCCTCCGTATGTGAAGTCATTAAAGAATTTGCAAAAACCGACTTGGAGAAGAGCCGGGCGGTATACACATGGCTGGCGACGTATATTTCCTACGACGATGAGAGTTATAATACTAAAAACTATGCGGATCAAAGCCCTGAAAGCGTAATGTTTAAGCGTAAGGCGGTTTGCGCAGGTACCGCTTATCTCTTTGATGCCTTAGCCAAAGGTGTGGGGCTTAAAAGCCAGGTCGTTTCGGGGTATGCAAAAGGTTATGGTTATGAGGAGGGTACCGAATTTGCGGAGACCAATCATGCATGGAACCGCGTGCTCATCAACGGCGTTTGGAAACACTTTGATGCAACTTGGGGGGGAGGATACAGTATTAAAAATAAAAAAGGAAAGATGCAAAGCGTGAAGGCATTCGATGATGGGTGGTTCGATGTGAGCGATTGGGAAATTATTTATTCGCATTATCCAGAGTTACCGCAACAACTTAACATCAATCCTCAAGTCACTAAAGCACAATTCGAGGCGATGCCCTACATCGTACCGAGGAGCTTTTACGCTAAAAACACCACTGGAAAAAAACTGTATATGGATTTTGTGAAAACAGGAGAATGGAATTTTACGAGGTAGAAGGTTCGTAAGGTAAGCGAGAGGTATTAGGATTTTAAGACATTAGGATGTTAGGACAATAAGACATTAGGATGTTAGGACAATAAGACATTAGGATGTTAGGACAATAAGACATTAGGATGTAAAGACTTTCGGTGAATCTATCTACCCGTAGATACAAAGTCCTTAAGTCCTTGAATCCAAGAATTTAATTTTGAATTACTGCTCGAAATGTTTAACTTTCGCTCATGAAAGCGTTGCTCGTGTTATCCTTGGTTGTGCTGTTGAATTGCATAACTTTTGCTCAAATGAGCCTATCAGGTGGAACAGGTATTATGAACGGAGTAGGGACCGGATACAAACCCTTGGGTTTTCATTTGGGCTTAGAGTTGCCTCGTTCCAGCGATTTGACTTTTTATGTGCGCGCTGCCGCTTTTCTGCCCTCTGCTGCTGCAGATACGAATTATGCCAACATGACGGCGATTAGTTTAACGACAGTACCTTATACCTTGTCGGTTCCTTATCAAAACAGGTCTTCTACCTATTATTTTGAAGGGGGTACAAGAACGTATATGATCAACGATTACGACAACGGTTTTGGATTGTACGGAGGAAGTGTAGTTGGTTTTGGAATCAATACTACACGGTTGAAATACGACCAATTCGATTATACGAACACCTACGAATGGGAGGGGAAGTATTTGCCTTCGAATGGAACCGAAACGAAAGGCAGTATTTATTATGTGGCCCTTGGGATTCAAGGGGGAATGAAATACACGATTCCGATACGAGGAACCTTGTATTTCGATGTAACGGGAACATATTCCGTATTGAATATTGCCAACAACAATACAGGAGGAGCGAGTCCAACCTATTCGCGATTAAATTTCTTATTTAATTTGGGCTATCGCCGCGATCTCTATTAAGTCACGGAATACTTCATCCAAGCTACGGTTAGCATCTACCGAAAAGGGAAATTGCTCATACGTTTCCTTGCGTTCAAGATATAATTTTTGAAAAAATTGGGATAATTCGGTTTCGGTTTTATTTTTCATCATAGGCCGCTTACCAGGTGTTTGCTGCTCATCCTTTAAAACTCTTTCCAATGCGAGCTCAGGCCGAACCCTCAAGTAAATGGTGTGGCATGAACCAACTAACCATTGAAAAGTTGTTTCTTGCATAGGAAATCCTCCGCCTGTTGAAATAATGCACGGTTGTTTGTATACAAATTCCTCGCAAAATAGGGCTTCTAGTTCCCTGAATTTGTCCCAACCATGGTTTATAACAAAGTTAGCAATAGTGCTCCCCGTATGATGTTCAATCCATGCATCAGTATCGATTACAGGCCAATGCAGGTGTTTGCCAAGTTGTAATGCAAGGTGTGTTTTACCACTCCCCATCATACCAACTAAACAGAGCGGTTTCGACATAATGGTCAAAAATAACGATAGTAACTTGGATTAAGAAAAAATTACCTATATTTGCACCCTCAAATCAGCGATTCCGTAGCTCAGCTGGTAGAGCAATACACTTTTAATGTATGGGCCCTGGGTTCGAATCCCAGCGGAATCACAAAAGAAGTCCAATTCGTTACGAAGCGGACTTTTTTGTTTACCCGAATAAAGCTTGCTTTAATGAGGAAGGAAGCAAAAAAGGCCGAACCTTGCGCAGGCAAGGTGGACTTTATGCTTGGAATGAGTCCATCACCAGGAAAACGAGCTTTGCTCGTAATCCCAAAATTCACCCTTGACATAGGAAACAACTTAGGCCGAACCTTGCGCAGGCAAGGTGGACTTTATGTTTGGAATGAGTCAATCACCAGGAAAACGAGCTTTGCTCGTAATCCCAAAATTCACCCTTGACATAGGAAACAACTTAGGCCGAACCTTGCGCTGGCAAGGTGGACTTTATGCTTGGAATGAGTCCATTACGAGGAAAACGAGCTTTGCTCGTAATCCCAAAATTCACCCTTGACATAGGAAACAACTTAGGCCGAACCTTGCGCAGGCAAGGTGGACTTTATGCTTGGAATGAGTCCATTACGAGGAAAACGAGCTTTGCTCGTAATCCCAAATCTTTGATATTTTACGTCTAATAAAACACCTACCCCAGTAGATACGTTCTACCCATAGGGCCCATGCACAGCAAGAGATCAAGTGCCGACAAATTCGATGCGAAGTTCGAGGGGGCATGGAATACTTGTTGGTAGGGCTTCATGGTTTCTTCCCGTTGTAGCCAAGCATGCAAACGGATATCGTTTTGTTGATATGGGGTAAATTCAGAGGTTTTATTGATGCGCAGAGGCAATTCCCACTCTTCCATGAAGAACGCCAAAATTTGAGCGTTAATTTCCGTTAAAAACTCGCTTGGAAAGAATAATAAGTTATTGATCTCAAGGTCATAGTATTCCCAATAAGGGGATTTTCCATACATCGTTTGCAGGCTTTTCCAATGCTTTTGTCGCCATTTTTGGGCATCATCAACCCGTATTTCCGAGACTTTTTGCTTTTGGTTCGAGTGAAGTACCGGGACAATCAAAGGGTAAATACCTTCGTTACCAGCTACTTCACAACGGTTGCGGATGCTTTGCTTTATCCAGTTTTCGTGGTGTTCAATTGCCGAATCTGAGGCAGCGCATAAGGCGCGAAGGTAGCTAATGGAAGGGAAAAATGCTGTTGGAAACGGCATTTATGCCCAATACTTGAAAATTACGAAGAGCAGCACGATGCCAAATCCGAACAGGATTAATTCTACGATGCTAAACGATCCTTCTTGGCTAACATTTTTTAAGATTCTTTCCCATCGAACACCCTTGTAAGGACTCTTGGAAAACCATACCAACGAAGCCCTTCCTACAATGTGGTCCTCAGGAACAAAGCCCCAAACCCTGGAATCTGCGGAATTGTAACGGTTATCTCCCATCATCCAATAGTAATTCATTTCGAAGGTGTATGAGTTCGTTTTTTTACCATCGATGTATATTCCGTCGGTTTTTTCTTCCAGAGTGTGCCCTTCGTATGCGCTGATAATTCTTCGGTACCAAGGAATCGTGGTGGCATTCAGTTCAACGGTCGCTCCCTTTTTGGGAACGGTAAATTCTTGAAAGTCCGTCATGGTATTGTTCACATTGAAGTCTTTCGGGAAAATATTAATGTTTTCGAGTTTCTCTATTACCGTTGGAACATGGTTCTTATCCCTGAAATAAGCTTCTTGGTCAATATGGACCTTGAATACGGCTTTCGGGTAAGCTTTACGAATCTCTGCTTCTTCCGATTTACTTAAGTTTAAAACATTTACAGGACCCAATTGATAGTCCACCCTTGATCCGTCTGGAGCATTTTCTAAACCAAATCGTTCCTCCATCTCTTGTTCGGTGAACTGCACATTCGTAATGTCCCATTTAAAGGCCATCTCATCGAACGTTTTAGCGGGTTTACCGTTTCGATAAACGGTTGCATTTTCAATGCGTATTTTATCCCCGGGAATACCAATACAACGTTTGATGTAATTCTCCCGTTTATCAACAGGTCTGAAAATTAGGCCACCATGGCGCTCATCGCTGGGATCGCCGGGAAATTCTCCTGAAGCGAGTTTCGTTCTTGCTTTCGCCTTCCAGGGTTCTGGATTATCGATGAATAGCTGCCAAGCATTCATTTCCGCCATGCTGTCGAGATTGCCAGCTAGGCCCTCGGCTTTATATTTTTTCTTTAATACGTCGATTTGCTGCGCGTGTTCTTCAGAATTTTTAAATTGCCATTGTGCTTCGCTGTTGACGATTCCATGGTAATCATGGCCCATTAGCCCATCCGGTATACGTGGGTCGTAAACGGCAGTATCGCCCGACGGATAGTTGAAAACTACGATATCATACGGTTGAATTTCACCGAATCCCGGTAATCGGAAGTAGGTCCCTTTTTCAATCGTAAGGTAGGAGGGTATGTTTACCCATGGAACGTTGTTGTGAACCAAAGGGTAGGAGAGGGGTGTTACAGGAACTTTTGGTCCGTAGGCCAATTTATTAACGAAAAGAAAATCGCCCACCAGCATCGTTTTTTCCATGGATCCCGTTGGAATTTGGAAGGGTTCGAATACATAGGATCGGATAACGGTTGCCGCTACAAGCGCAAAGAGTAGAGAATCTCCCCATTCTTTCACGCCGGTTTTTTTGCCCACTTTGTCTTTTTTACCCACCAGTGAGAGCACGTATTGCAAGGCATGTCCCAAGACCGGTAGGCACATGAAAAGGACGATGTGATCCCCCCATTTTCGCGCTTCTAGCTCGCGCGCATTGTTCCAATTGGTATCTGAAACCATCTCGATTTTATCGCTGGAAGCTATTTTATGGGTGAGCAAGTAGGGGAAAAAAATACCTTGTAGGGTGTCGCTCCAAGAAAATTGCCCAAAACGACGGACTAAACTTACGTTGGCTACCATCATCATGACAAGGTGTACCCCAGGAAAGACCAATAGTATAGTCCAAAAGGGCTTCTTGTTGGTGATTTTGTATACGAGAAAGTAGTTAAATACCGGAATAAGCGCATAGGCAGGGTTCAAGCCCAATTTTTTAAACAGTTTCCACCATTGCCCGAGGATTGGGTTTAAAAGGATAAGGAGGTAAAAATAAATAAAGCTCATACGTCTAAGTTAGTTTCAAAACATCTTGCAGGGTAAAGATACCTCTTTTATTCCAAAGAAATTCAGCGGATAGAATGGCACCTAAGGCAAAACCGTCTCGGTTGTGGGCCACATGGCTGAGGTGAAGGCTGTCGATATGGGAATCGGCTTTCAGGGTGTGGGTACCTGGAACCCCAGGAATTCTCAGGGCTGTGATAGGTAAAATTTCAGGGTTGGAATTTTCCGAAAGTTCCCATGCTTTAAGGCTTGAATAATGTTCAATGACCGTTTCTGCGATGGAAATAGCTGTTCCGCTTGGCGCATCCAGTTTTTCGGTATGGTGAATTTCTTCAAGACTTAGCTTGTAGGTTGGGTGTTGGTTGAGTAGTTGAGCCATGTGCTTTACCAAGGCTTGATAAATTGCAACGCCTAAGCTAAAATTAGAGGCATATAACAAGCTACCTTGGTAAAGATCTACCTTTTCGCGCACTTCCTGAAGGTGCTGTTGCCAAGAGGTTGTTCCTACTACGAGGGGCATATCATTTTCCAGGGCAAGCTGAATGTTGTTCATTACGGCGTCAGGCCGTGAAAATTCAATGGCTACATCTGCACAACCTCTTGAGGCATGAGAAAAAGGATTGTTTGAATCGAAAACCGCACTGATTTCGTGCCCTCGCTCCAAGGCGAGTCTTTCTATGGTTTTGCCCATTTTACCGTACCCAATTAATGCGATTTTCATGGATCCTATTTAAATTTGAAGTGTACACTGCATAACATTCCGTTCGGTGCTGGTTTAGGTCGGAAGATAACTGACAAATCTTTCGAAACGTTAAAGTTTAGAAAATGAGCCTCAACGGCAGCATCGGCTATTTGAAAAAGCCACATAGCTCCAAGCCCTAAAATGGATAAGTCCCTCCAACGAGCATATTGATCGTAGGTGGAAATGAGGGCTGCGTTGTCGTAATCGGTCCAAGGGGCTGACGGAGCATTACCTCCCATGCGAAGTTCATATTCCTGACGAACGCTATTCACGGTTTTTTGATTTTGAATTAAAACATAACTGGTTGCGGCTAAACCAGCATAAATAAGGGGCACTTTCCAGTAGGCATTTTTCCTTCCTTGGCTGTGCGCACTGTTGTAGATTTGACCCAATCCAGGTAAAATTGCTGACCTCAAAGCAGCTTTTTTGTAGGGATAAAGGCTGTCTAATGCAAGGTCTTTTGCGGTTTGACTTTGCCCTTGAACTGACAGTAAAAGGACCATGATCAAGGCCGCATGCTTCATCCTTGTTTTAATTTTTGCAGAATTTTCTCTAGTTCTTGAGCGTTTTTATAGGTAATGCTCAATTTTCCTGCACCGTTTTTTCCTTGTTGAATGTTTACAGAAAGTCCAATCATTCGGCTGATCTCTTGCGCTTTAGGACTTAATGAGGTCGTCTTTACGGGCTTTGATTTAACCTCGGTGTTTTTATTCCATTGTTCAACCTCTCGGACACTTAACCCTTTTTCGAGGATGGCGTTAAAAGCCGCAAGTTGTTCTTTTTCATGTTCTAAACTTAGTAATGCTCGGGCATGCCCCATGGTAATTAAGTTATCCCTTACCGCTGCTTGAATGTTGGCGGGTAGTTTGAGTAAACGTAAATGGTTGGCAATATCCGATCTCGATTTAGAAATGCGCTGGCTGAGTTCGGTCTGCGTGAGTTTGCATTCTTCAATCAGTCGCGAATAGGATAAACCGATTTCTATAGCGTTCAAATTTTCACGTTGAATATTTTCAACCAATGCCATTTCGAGCATGGTTTGGTCGTTGGCAACACGAACATAGGCGGGCACTTCTTTGAGTCCTGCTAATTTAGCCGCACGGAAACGTCGTTCTCCTGAAATGATTTGGTAAACGTCCACATTAACTTTTCGCAAGGTTAGGGGTTGAATTATGCCCAATGCTTTGATGGATTCGGCCAATTCTTGTAAAGCTTCTTGATCAAAATCGGTTCTTGGGTTGAAAGGATTTACCTGTATTTTTTCAATGGATATGGTATTGGTGCCGCCCACAGATGCTCCGCTGTCGGACAATAAAGCGCTCAAACCTCTTCCAAGCGCAGGATTTTTTTTGTTATTCGAAGTCATTTTCCAGGTCAAATTGTTTATCGTCGTTGATCATTTTAGTCAGGTTGTTTTTCTGCAAAATTTCCCGAGCTAAATTCAGGTAATTGATGGAACCTTTCGACGCGGCGTCGTGCATAATCACGGGGACCCCATGGCTCGAAGATTCGGACAAGGTAGTGTTCCGATGTATAATGGTTTCGAACACCAAATCCTGAAAATGGGTTTTAACCTCGTCCACCACTTGATTTGCTAAACGAAGTCGGGTGTCGTACATGGTTAATAGCATGCCCTCAACCGATAATTCAGGGTTGAGTCGGGTTTGAACAATTTTGATGGTATTCAATAGCTTGCTCAGTCCTTCCAGTGCAAAGTATTCGCATTGAACAGGAATTAAAACCGAATGAGCAGCCGCGAGGGCATTAACCGTGATTAATCCAAGGGAAGGAGAACAGTCGATCAAAATGATATCGTATTCCGCTTCCACCTGTTGCAGTGCTTTTCGCAATAAAAACTCGCGATCTTGCATGCCAATCATTTCCAATTCGGCGCCTACCAAATCGATATGCGATGGCAACAGGTAAAGGTTAGGAGCGTTGGTGGGTAAAATCAGTGTGCTCGGATCGGTGCCGTTTACAAGACAATCGTAAATGTTGTCGTTGTTGCTAGGTTCAAATCCTAATCCTGAAGTGGAATTCGCTTGAGGGTCAGCGTCGATGATAAGGGTTTTGTATTCCAAAGCCCCTAAGCAACCGCCAAGATTGATGGTAGTGGTGGTTTTTCCAACGCCTCCTTTTTGATTCGCAATTGCGATGATTTTAGCCATAACAACAAAGTTAGCAAATCAATGCGCTTTCACAAAGCTATCCCAAGGGAATAACTAAATTAATTAGGAATTTTCATTAACTTTGGAGGGGTTATAGCAGCTATGGTTAAGCAGAGAAAAATTCGAATAGGTAGAAGTAAAATGAACCATTACGTGGTGAACGATCCCTTAGTAGGGGATGTACATGCCGAGTTGGTTTTGGATGCTAAAGGCAATGTGGTAATTACCGATTTGGGTTCTCCAAGCGGCACCTTTATCAATAACCGTAGGCTATTAGGCTACACCATCCTCGCGACAGGAGACCAAGTGATGTTGGGATCACGGTACCGTTTAGATTGGCAAAAGCTCATGGGGACCAGCGGCAATCCACGCAGCGGAACCTCAAGCCCAAAAGGGGGACAAGGTCCTTCCAGTCCTCCTCCAATCAGCGAAAAAATCAAAGCAAAAGGCAACAGGGAGGCTCATATGAGGGTTTCGAATCTTTCGCTGATTTTGATTTACGGCGGAATTCTTGCGATTCTTGCCATCATGGCATTAATAAATTAGAAAACTATTGCTTGTTTATCAAAAAAAAATGTAATTTTGCACCTCTCTTTGCGAGATTACGATTAACAACAGAGCCATGGATATTATAGGTCAATTACAAAAAGAATTAGTTACGGTAAATGAATTACCGAAATTTGATGCGGGTGATACTATTTCAGTTAGCTACAAAATTAAGGAAGGTAACAAGGAAAGAACTCAGCAATTTCAAGGGGTTGTAATTCAGCGCAGAGGTTCAGGTACTTCTGAAACATTTACCGTTCGTAAAATGTCAGGAAACATTGGAGTTGAGCGTATTTTTCCTGTGAATACTCCTTTCATCGAGGCGATTTCCATCGTTAAGCGTGGAGCGGTACGCAGGGCGAGAATTTTCTACTTCAGAGAAAGAACGGGCAAATCCGCAAGAATCCGTGAGCGTAAAAACTTTACCAAAGGAGCATAAGTTTTTTGTAAAATATACGATAAAAAAAAGGGGGCTTGCCCCCTTTTTTTATTGATCAATGAATAGAAATTCTGTTCTTCGGTTTTTGGCGCGATTGACCGCACTGGAATTCGGTAATTTAGGTTTGCTTTCCCCAAATCCTTTTGCGCTTAAACGTTTTTCAGAAATGCCTTGAGCAATTAAAAACTCCATAACTGATTTTGCTCGATTTTCGGATAGCGTCATGTTTTTTGCATCGTCGCCGAGGTCATCCGTGTGTCCGTGTATAGCAATTTTGAAGGTGCTGTTTTCTTTTAGGTAGTCGGCGAATCGATATAATATGAGTTTGGTGTTTTCTTCAATTCTATAGGAATCGCTTTCAAATAGGATGTCGTTTAAGGTATAGCTGGCCCCTTCTTTCAGCATCTCCACGTTTAAATCGACCTTTATGGAATTATTGCTTAATTCGGAAGGATTTAAAATTCTTGAATTGAAGGCAGCCCCTTCCTTTTTAAGAGTTACCGTTACAGGTTCGTTTTTATTGACTTCTACAACAGCAGCATATTTACCATCGTCCTCGCTGATGTCATAGCTCATTTTTTTACCGTCTTTTCCGTAGGTTATTTCAATTTTTCCATTAGTTACCGGTTGATTATTATTGTCTTTAAGTTGACCTTTTAAGATAACTACCTCTTTCGGACGCGCATCGGTATGTAGGTTGAAACCGTAGATGTCCCAGTTTCCATTTTGATAACTCGAGTAATACGCAATTTTACCCTGGGTTGATACAAATAATCCCAATTCATCTCCTTCTGTGTTGATCGGGTACCCTATATTCGTGGGTTTGGTCCATCCGTTTTCGGTTTTTCGGATGTAAAAGATGTCCAAAGCTCCCACTCCGGGCCGCTGTTCGTTGCATTCAGATACAAAGTATAGGGTTTGACCGTCTTGATGAAAAAATGGGCTCTTGTCTTTTCCTGCCGTATTGATTTCATCAAAAGGTCGAGCGGTAGACCAGGTTCCGTCATCTTGTCGTATCGAAATATAGATGTCGTTGTTTCTGGAGCCCTTGCGAAACGTTGTATAGAATAAGGTTTTTCCATCAGCGGAAAGGGAGGGTTGGGCCTCCCATCCATCCGGGGTATTGATGTTGGGTCCCATATTGACAAGCGGGGTCCATTGGTAATCGTTGGGTCCTTTTCCTTTTTTCTTGTAGGTTGTAGTGTAAAGATCGCAGTTGAGGTATTTTTGTCCATGAACGTCCTCTTTTTTACATGCACATATGATCATTTCTTTATTGTCGGCTGAAAGGGTGGCGGTTCCGTAATTGAAAAACGCACCGTCGTTGAAGGGTGGGAGTAGGGCTTTACCTTGGTTAAAAATAGTGGAATCCATCGATAGCCGTTCTGCTACCGTAAATTCCTCAACAATGTTGTCCGTGATGTCGCCTAGGTTTTTCTTATTCACTTTTCGTGTAAAAAACATGAGCTCGTTATCGGGAGAAATCATTGGGAAGTATTCGTCCAGCTCGGTACTTACCTCCACAATACGTTGAGGTTCAAAGGGTACAGGGTTGTCGGTGAATTGTTTCGTGCGATTGGCTGCATCGATGAAGTTCTGAGCACTGGTTTTTTTTGCGGCATGATCAACGGGTAATTTAGTGTAATCGTTTTCCGGAAATTCCACGTAGGCTTTCAAATAGTTCAAGGCTTCTTCTTTTTCTCCTCTGGCCACATGCATGGTAGCTAAAGTGAAGAGAATCTCAGCATGAAAGGTGGGGCATTTTTTGTACGATGAACTGTACAAAAGAAACAGTTGGGTTTCCAGTTTCTCTGCTTCGGAAGACTTTTTAGGGTCTTTTTTAATTTTTTGATATTGAATTGAAATTTTGTTCCCCAATAAATATGGAATCTCGGCATTGTTGGGATAGGCAGCTACTAACGATTGATACAGTTGACTGGCCTTGGAAAGTTCGGTTTCACTTCTTAAAGGTTCCAAGGCTTTTATTTCTTTTTTATCGGTGGTAATGCAAGGGTCTTTTTGAGCAAAAGGGGTGGTTATTGCTAAACAAAGGAGAAATCGTAAAATTGATGCCATGCAAAGAATTTTTGTACAGGCGTTTAAAGCGAAAAACCGATAAAAGGTTACATAAAAGTTGAAGTTTTTATGGCTTCAACCGTTTGGTCAATATCCGACGAACTAATGCCTAAATGGGTAACGAAACGTAGCATTCCTGGTCCGAAGGCCATGCAACGAATCCCTTTATTGGCAAGGGTGGCAATCACAGTGTCCCGTGAATTAGGCTCTTTTAGCACCGCTACTACGATGTTGGTTTCAACTGGAAGGCAATAATCTATCCATGGTTGTTCATGTAAACATGTTTCCAATGCACGGGCATGGAGGTGATCTTCTTGCAGGCGTTCTACGTGGTTTTCCAATGCATATAGTCCTGCTGCCGCGAGCATTCCCGCTTGACGCATTCCTCCGCCCATAACCTTTCGATTCCTGCGCGCTTTTTGAATGAATTCTTTTGTGCCGATTAATACGGAGCCAACAGGTGCACCGAGTCCTTTGGATAAACATATGGAAATCGAATCATAGTATTTTCCATAGTTCAAGGGAGGGCACTTATTTACAGCCAGGGCATTGTAAACTCTTGCACCATCAAGGTGAAGAGGAAGTTTGTGTGCATCGCAAAAGGTTCGAATTTTAGCGATTTCGTTCAGATCATAAACGGCACCTCCGCCACGGTTTGCCGTATCTTCGATGGATACCAATTGGGTCATAGGAAGATGCACATCGAGTGGGTTGTTGAGGGCGTCTGCAAGCTGATGGGCTTCAATTCTTCCGCGGTTTCCGTTAAGCAATTTGACAGAGCAATGACTATTCCGTCCAATTCCGCCCCCTTCGTATTTGTATACGTGGCTTTCGACGTGGCAAATTACTTCGCCTCCAGGGGAAGTATGTCCCATGATGGCTAATTGGTTGGTGAGGGTACCTGAAGCACAGAACAGAGCCGCTTCTTTGCCAAAGCACTCAGCCAGATGAGATTCCAAACGATTAACTGTTGGGTCCTCAGAGAATACGTCGTCGCCCAGCGGGGCATTTAACATGGCTTCTTTCATCCCTTCAGTAGGGAGGGTAACGGTATCGCTGCGAAAATCGATGGCTTTCATTATTTTTGTTGCTGAATCACAAAGGTAATGGATTGGATTTTACCCTTGGTCGCTTTTTTTGCAGCCTTACTCACCTTTTTTTCGGGTTTTGGACTAGGAACATTGTTGATGGCGGTTTTGCTGTGCTATTATCCCGCGGAAATAGCTATTGTTATTACGGCTTTGGTCCATTTAGGTAGCAGCCTTCTCAAAGTATTGTTGAACCGATCGGTACGTTGGGATATCGTGCTTCGTTTTGGTATTGCTTCCATTTTGGCGGCTCTTTTGGGGTCTGAATTATTGGAGATTTTAATCCGTGATGAGATTCAACTCTACTCGATTTCTGTTGTCAACCATACGAACGAGGTAGGATTGGTTAATTTTATCATTGGACTCTTGCTCATGGTATTCGCGGCAGTAGAATGGAGCTATAAAAGTAAGTCGATTTATCTGCCTTTATGGCTTGGCGGGATTATTTCGGGATTTTTTGGTGGCTTCAGTGGTCATCAAGGGGCCTTACGGAGTGTATTTTTAGTACAGCGAATACGCGAAGTACCGAATTACATTGCCACTACCGCCTTTATAAGCCTTTGCGTTGATGTAGCGAGAGTGGCCAATTATTCAAGAAATGACCTACTAGCTTCGGTTTCCTTCGAACAAGTTGTATGGTGTTTACTGGCTGCGCTTGGTGGCGTGTTGTTAGGCACCTTTCTCATAAAAAAAACCACCCTGCGCTTATTGCAAAATTGGGTGGCTATTTCGATTTTCTTACTGGGTGTTGCGATGCTCACGGGACTCGTTTGATTCAGCCTTTTTCTTTCTTCCTCCTTTCTTTTTTTCGCTTTTTTTGGTTTTTCTTGTTGGGAGTATTTTGTATGTTTTCCGGATTATCATCGGCTTCTATTTTCGTATCTTGTTGATTCTTTTTGATATCGAACAACACTTTGATATCCCCGTATTCGTCCACTTCCATTTCGTATTGCTTAACTCCTTTTTTATCGTAAATGGTTTGGTGAATGGTTTTACCTTTTTCGTTGTTTATAAGATGTTCTCCAACGGGTATATCTTTTTTAAAGGTGCCTTTAGAGAGGATGGTGCCTTTTTCGTCGTAGGTAATGAAGTCACCGTTTTTTTGATTGAGGAGCCAATTTTGAATGCCTAATATCTTGCCTTCATCCGAAAAATAGGTCCATTTTCCGTCGTTTTTTCCTAATCTATAATTGAGCGTAGAAATCACTTTTCCCTTTTCGTTATAATTGATGTGCAAGCCAGTAATCAATCCTTTCTCATACTGGGTTTGTTTTTTTACGGTTCCATCCGGATAATATTCTCGTTGGATACCATGAGGGAGGTCCATGGCATAGTTGAGAAAACATACCGTGTCTCCATACCGTGTAAGTTGAATCACCCGGCCGTTTAATTTCCCGTTGACATAATTTTCCTCGCGTTGTATTTGACCTGTCGAGTCAAAGAATACTTGCTGTGGTCCGTTTTTAACACCGAAAGAATAAGTCTGTATGGATCTGACGCATCCCGAACCGTAATAGGAGTGGTCCTGTCCATCGCGCTTACCGTTTTTGCACGTTAGCTCTTCAATCACAAATCCTCCCTGGTTGTAGGTTTGACATGTTCCATCAAATAAGGTTCGACCGTCCTTGGCTAGGTAATATTGATTTAATTCTTCGTCAAAAAGGATTTTGTCCCTGCAGTTTAAAAATACCTTGGGCTGTGCTTTGATGTGCTCTGTTCCGCAGGGTGTTTTTTGTCCCATGGAATCCATATAAAATGCCAAAGTAAGTACGAGGAGTATTAGTAGTTTTGTTTTCATAGCAAGGTGTTTAGCGCATCAAGCAGGGGTTTTGGAATTTCAATAGTTTTCTTTTCATCATGATTGTAGCAAACTATGGCACTCGATCCGGAGCAATAAAGTACTTGGTTTACCTCAATTCGATACGTGAGTTCAAAACTTCGTTGACCAATTTTGGTTACACGCATTGTGAGAAGGGCGGAATCAGTCATGCGAAGCGGAAGATGGTATGTTGCGTGATTTTGCGCCAGGACAATCCCACAGCTATTCCAATCCCAATTCCCAAGGAGTTTTTCGAAATAGTAAATTCGCGCTTCTTCAAAATAGGTAAAATAACATGCGTTATTCACATGTCCCATGGCATCAATATCCGTAAAGCGGATAGGTACGTTAAACGGTTCCATGGGCATCAAGCGATTCAAAAGTTGAATTTTGACTTATATACTCAGGAACCATTGCTTTCATGAGTGCTACTTTTTCATGAATGGAACCTTGGTGCGAGAGAAGATTCTTGAATTGTTCAATGAACTGGGGTTGGTTGGAACGGATCCGGGCGATAAGAATTTTTGCGTGATGAGTTGGAAGGGTTGTTTCTTCATGCGCCAATAATTCTTCGTACAGTTTTTCTCCAGGACGCAATCGTGTAAACTGAATGGTAATGTCTTTTTGGGGTTCTAGACCGTTCAATAAAATCATTTTATTCGCGAGGTCAACAATTTTGACCGATTTACCCATATCAAAAACAAAAATTTCCCCTCCTAATCCCATCATAGAAGCTTCAAGGACCAATTGGCAAGCCTCTGCGATGGTCATAAAGTAGCGGGTAATCTCAGGATGTGTAACAAATACAGGGCCTCCGGCTTCGATTTGTCGTTGGAAAAGTGGTATTACCGATCCATTGGATCCCAATACATTTCCAAAACGTGTGGTAATGAATTTCGTTTTTCCAACCTGGCTTTGGTGTTGGGCGTACATTTCAGCAATACGTTTTGTCGCTCCCATGATATTGGTTGGATTCACTGCCTTATCGGTGGAAACTAAGACAAAAACTTCAATCCCAAAATCGAGCGATAAATCTACGAGATTCGCTGTGCCTTGAACGTTGGTTTCAATTGCCTCTTTGGGATTTTCTTCCATGAGAGGTACGTGCTTGTAGGCAGCTGCATGGTAAATGATGTTGGGTTGATGGTATTCGAAAAGTTCTTTTAGAAATGAACGGTTTCTCACATCGCCTATGATGAATTGAATGGAACTAAATTGAGGTTCGTCTTTTAACTCCTGCTGCAGCTCATATAATGGCGATTCTGCTTGGTCCAAAAGAATCAGTTTTCCGGTTATCGCTGGTAGTATTTCCCGCACAATCCCACTTCCTATTGAACCGGCCGCTCCGGTGATTAAAATGGTCTTTTCATGGCATTTTTGCGCAAGCGTTGCTTGATTTAAATGGATTTCTTCCCTGCCTAAGAGCTCTTCGATGGCAATTTTACCAATTTTCTTCGGTGTTAGTTCTCCATTAACCCAAGTGGCAGGGTCTTTTACCCGTTGAATCTTTATGCGATATTCCAGGCAAAAATCCACCATCCAGCTCAATGACTCTTTTTGAGGGGTGCGGATCGCTACAATGATTTTTTCCACCTGGTTGTTTTTTAGAAAACCGACTAAATCTTCTTTTCCCAGTACTTTTATTCCTTCAATTCTAACGCCTTTTAAGCGGGGATTTTCATCGTAAAATGCCAAAACCTTTTGCGGGTTTTTATGGTCGTTTTCAATCGTTTTTTTCGTGAGCAAACCCATAGAACCCGCACCGAAAATAACCACTCGCTCTTTGGTTTCCTCATTTTTTACCGTTTCGTAATACCAAATTTTAATAACGAACCTACTACCAATAAGGAATAAAACACTGAAGAAGAATTCCATGATTAAAATGGAGCTCGGAAATAAGTAGGTGGTATTGAATCCCCAGGCTCGTATTGTGCTTATGAGGATAAAAATCAAGGTACAAGCGCTTGAGGCTAAAAAGATGCGCTTGATTTCGGCTGAACTAGTGTAGCGAATTAACCCTTGATGGATTTTAAAAAAGAAAAAAACAATCCATTTTAAGAATAAGTACAGCAGGAATTCTGGCCAATGTCCAAGCCATTCGGTTTTCATGGCTTTGAGATTCGTGTTTAAGTCGAACCGGATGAAATAGGAGAGACCTAAGGCAAAAATCGACAGGCACAAATCAAAAACAACGATTATCCATCGAGGAGTCGCAGTTTTTAAGTGTATCATGGTCAAAGTTAAAAAAAAAGACCGCATCGCGGTCTTTCTAACAATTCTTTAAGCGTTATTAAAATAAACGAACAACGTTCATTTTGAAGTCACTAAGCACTTCTTTGATGTAGCCGTCTTTCATGGAGTGGAAAACCGCTAACAAGGGATTAGCTTCACCAAAGCAAGTTCCCGATTTTGATTCATTTGCCTCTAAATTAAACGTGTGGGTATATTCTTCGTTTTCACAGGTGTAACATTTGTTGTCGTAAAACATGTCTTCACGCACTTTCAACGCAACTGCGGCATTGTTGGAATTGGAAATAGCGAGCAACTTGAATTGCATGATTTCTCCGCGTTCAGTGTTGTTGCATTCGGTCAGCTGGGAAGTTATGGTAACACCGTTTTCCTGGTATAGAATTTCGGCAGTACCGATATTTTTTGAAATAACTTTCTGAGAAAAAGTTGGAAAGCTAAGTACTAACAAAACGGCAATAAAAAAAACGATTTTCATAATTAAAAAGTTAAATTGACACGGGTTACAGACGAAAGCTTTTCGTCATTTGTTGCTTTCAACGCATAAAATTATTTAATATTTTTGAATTTTAGAAATATGCTTGAAATTGAACGGAAATTTTTAGTGAATCGATGGGCTGAATTAGCCCCCCTACTTTCCGAAGGAATCGAAATTCGTCAAGCCTATATCATTGAATCCGAAGATCGATCGCTTAGAATACGAAAGAAAGGTAACCGTGCTTTTCTTACCCTGAAGTTCGGTAAAGCTGCGTTGCGACGCGAGGAGTTTGAATATGAAATTCCAGCCTCAGATGCAGAAGCCTTGTTCTCCCATTGCCATCCATCGTTGCATAAAACGCGGTATGAACTCAAAGTTGGTTCGCACCTTTGGGAAATTGATGTATTCCATCAATCCCTTACGGGTTTAATTTTAGCTGAAATTGAATTGGACGATGAATATACGCCGTTCGAATTACCCTTCTGGGCGGGAAAAGAAGTAACGGATGATCCGGAATACCTCAACATCAATCTGATAAAACGATTATAATTTGTTCAACGGTTTGTTGAGGCAATCATTGACCGTTGTACCTAGTTGAACTTGGAAATAATGCAAGAATACAGCCACATCGTTAATCACGGGAAACAGTTCAATTTTGTCGCACAATTGGCTGCATTCTTCCAGTGCGATGGCTTTCATGTACTTTTCGATAACGGCATCTTCATTCCAAAGGTCTTCTTCGACGAGATAAATGGAAGGTTCATGAAATTTCGCCCATTCGGGTTCCTCCATTAGGGGAATAAAATGGTCAAAAAAAGGAGTTTTCGGACTGACTAAAACGAAGGAACGATTTACGGTTTTCATGGGGTAATTGGGCTAAAAGTAAAGGGTGATACGCGCCGGTACCAATGGCATTTTTTTCCTTGGATTTGTTCGATTTGGTATACAATGCTGTCCTTTGGAAAATTGAAGCGCTGATAATTAATCCAAGCTTTCGAATTGATAGATTCTTTGGATTGAATTTCGAGGATGGACTTCCTGTTAATCAAAATGAGGTGGTTTCCTTCGCTAAGTTTTACCCGCTTCATCCAAGGTAACGACCTTTGATCAGGTCCGAAATGATCAAACCAATTGAAAGCCGCTCTCCTTCGCGCGGTCGTATCTTCGAATTCCCAGCGCTCAAAATACATGATCTCATGGGTTGTTTTCAGTTCAAATCGCTCCCTTCGCTTTTGCACTGCGAAACGATTCAAAAAATGATTCGATTCGCTAACAGACGCACTTTCGATGGAAAGGTGAACGCTGTCTTGATTCCAAGGGGATAAATCGATGGTCGAGGTGCTGCTTGTATCTTGGTACGCTAGGTGTTCCTTGCGGGGCTTTATGTCCGAATATGCTCCGTTGTTATGGGAAGCGGAATCCGTCTTTTCGCAACTCACAAGTATGATACTTAGGCTTATAATCCGAATGAATCGTTGATGCTTACTTCTCATAAAATTCTCAAAGCTTGTGGAAATTGCGTTAATTTTGGGTAAATTTGCTAAAAAAAGGTTGTAAAATGAAGGTTATTTATTTTTATTTCGGTTTAACGTTGCTTTTATCGTCTTGCGCAACGCAGGTTGCGTTCAACAATCAAATCCGTGATGAGTTCGCGCTCGACACGGAAGAGAAAATGTCCAAGGTTCAATTTTATATTTCGCACACCATTGTTTTGGACGAAGAAGTTAAAAATCAAAATTCAACCACCACCAGCAACGGAACTTTGGTGAATAATTCCAGTACTAAAAAAGAATCCATCATTATTCAGGCAAATACTCCT
>Ga0209770_10000277_pt1 | contig 29904 bp, 17 predicted proteins | sample LauGreSu1BDMLBDD_2_FD_187572 | JGI IMG/M metagenome (GOLD analysis project Ga0209770, IMG submission 187572) | Freshwater lake microbial communities from Lake Michigan, USA - Su13.BD.MLB.DD (SPAdes) (version 2) | ecosystem: Environmental > Aquatic > Freshwater > Lake | place: Lake Michigan, USA...
CTCTATATTGATTCCAATGTAATTGATCCATTACAACGCAATCGATATGTGTTCACGGATATTGGTCTAATCATTGAACCCGGAAATTCAATCGGAAGCATTCGAATTCCATTATCACGCTTTTATGATTCAGGTTTAGTATCTGGTAAAATCATCTATTTCGCCGGCTTTCCAATCTTGCGATTTGAAGCAACTGCGGATGAATCGTATTTCGCAATTGACCCAATCACTAAAAAAACAATTTTCTGGAATGTGAATGCAAATGGGGCGAGTGCTCAATTTACATTTCCATAGAAACAAATTCCCGAAAGCATTGTCTTTGCATATACCATGAATATTTTCGCTCTACATATATCAAGTAATGTCGGAAAACTGATTGCCGGCATAATCGGCATGCTCCTCAGTTTTCACACTAATGCTCATGGCATACAATCGAATATCATGCAGACTCAATCCATGAATATTCGCCTTAAACCATTGAAAACACTAGACGATCTTCAGATACAACTGTCTCAATCAACCCTTCCCGTTTTATCCGCATCCACATTCAATCATATACTTCCGCTGCCACTACGGATTCCGTATACAAGTGACCATTCCACCAGATTGCAGATTAAACCTGCTCATGAGAGATTGTCTCGTACATATACCATGAGCATTCCTGATGGAATTTCAATATCAGCTGCATTGAAAGTTCTCAAAAATCAAACTGATATTATTGAAATAGCGGAACCAAGATTTATAGAGCAACCATTATTCAGGCCAGATGATACTTATTTGGTTCAGCAAAATTTTCTGAACACGATTAAAGCATTTGAAGCTTGGGATATATATGCAGGAGACTCATCCATTGTCATAGGTATCATTGACAATGGTTTTCTTCAAAATCACGAAGATTTGAAGGACAATATCTCAATCAATCGTTCAGAAATCGAAAACAATGGCATTGATGATGATCAAAATGGTTTCATGGATGATTTTCGAGGAGTCAATCTTGCATGGCCAAATGATGGAACACCTGCCGGTAGTACTTTTCTTGATTATGATGGACATGGAACAACTGTCGCAGGAGTGGCTTCGGCAACTTGGAACAATGCAAAAGGCATTGCAGGAGTAGGTGCCAAATGCAGATTCTTTCCAATCAAGGCCGGTAAAGAAGGTTCAGATAGAGTAGAATATGGATATGAAGGAATTCTCTATGGAATCATGCGTGGCTTCCCTGTTTTGAATTGCAGTTGGGGATCAGCCAATTCCTATTCGGAAATCAATCAAAGCATCATTGATTTTGCAGTTGAAAGGAATGTCTTAATTGTTGCCGGATCAGGTAATGACAATAATCGTGCTCCTGTGTACCCTGCATCATATCGCGGAGTGATGTCAGTGGGAGAAACCGATGTCTCAGATGCAAAATCCACGGGCTCTTCATGGGGATGGTCTACGGACATCATGGCGCCTGGATACAATGTTCGTACTACAGACAATTTCGATTTCACCTATACCACGATGAATGGTACTTCATTTGCCGCCCCAATCATAGCAGGTTGTGCTGCATTAGTACATGGGAAATACCCATCTGCATCCATGGAAGTAATAGAAGAGCATCTAAAGGCAACAGCAGATCCGATTGATTTGGCGAATACATTTCTTACTGGATTCCTCCCCGGAAGAGTGAATATACAGCGTGCATTGCAGGAATCACCACTCGAAAGACCATATCTCAAAGTGGATTGGAGTTTGGATGAGGTAAGAAGAAAAGCAGTTGGTGACACCATACAATTAAAATTGTTCATTAAAAACATAAGCGATAGAGATGCCAAGATGATTGTCCTTCGCTTTTCAGCGTTGGAAACATTCTTCAGACCTTTCAAACTATTGGACACCCTTAGATTTATTAATGGAATTGGAATTGGTACCATAGATTCAAGCATTGTCTTTCGAATGATCATTGAAGAAAAAAGTGATGCGGAATTCTATCATTCTTTAAAAATATTTGAGGATAATGGTCCACTTCCAACAGTACTGATTCCCATACGCCCAATTCCCGTTATAACCGACTTTGAAAGCGATCATTTGGCATTTTCAATAGGGGATTTCGGCTCATTGGGATATGTTAATGACAGAACTGTAGGTAGTGCAGGAAATGAACAATTCGATGGCTTGGGATTTATATTAAAAAATCATGGATCCATGCTCTATGATGGTGGACTAGTGGCGGGATCTTCAGGAAATATTATAACAGGTTTTCCTAATTCTTCAGGATTTGAGCCAAGAATTCGATTTGCCAATTCCAAAGAAGGAGCATACACCGTATTGACGGATAGTTTGAATCCAAGTGGCAATCGCATTGGCATTTCGATCAAACAAACCATTGAAAAGCTTGCTCCGAATAGTGTGACATTCAAGTTTACGCTGATAAACATGAACGATTCACCAATATTCAATCCCGGATTTGGCATTTTTGGGGACTGGGATATCGGTAATTATGGAAGAGAAAATAGAGTTGAGCGTTTCGTAGAAGCAATTCCAAATCACATGTTGGGAAGAGCCGATGCTGAAATTTCTTGGAGAAATGGTCGTTTTGCAGGCTTTCCGCATCCTTTCGTAGGTATTTTGTGTTTTGCACCCGTGAAAGAAACTTCATTTAAGCCACAAGTTGCAGGTATGAATGCATCTGTTTTTTCAGGAACAGATCAAGAGTTCACAGCTCTTTTAAATGCAGGAAACAGCATTCAATATGGTGCAAGTGGTGATATATCAATGTTTTGCGGAGCAAAGTTCGAAAAAACATTACTTCCCGGCGATTCAGTGATTGCTTATATCGTCATTGGATCGGATACTTCCCGTACTTTGCTGAAAGATCATTTGCAATCAGCAATACAAGAAATTGAAGGTCCTGTTTCGATTGATGAGTTTTCAGAAGAGACGGGCATCATAATGTCTGAAGATGATATTGCAATACATTTTGAAATTTGTGGAGAAAAAAATCATGCAATACAAATATTTTCTCTGATTAACTTGCAAGGTCGGAATGTATTCAATGGTCTTATTGGTGATGGCTTTGTTCACATAGAAAAAAGCTTTTTACCACAAGGGGTATATTTCCTCTGTTTGAATGGCAATAATTCAAGTATTATGCCATTTGTTTTACATCGTTAAATATATATTTTTATAGTTTGTCGGAGTTGAAGCTTATGTCATTAAGACAGATCCTTCGTTCTTTTTGCATTGTTCTCTTTCTTTTTTCAATGTCACATATGATGGCAAGCACAAATATTCCACAAAAAGGAATATTTATCCCCAATGTGGGACAGTGGCCTGCATCTGTTCATTATATGGCCAAAACACCATCCATGAACTTATGGATAACCGAAAAAGGAATTGTTCATGACTTATATACAGTTGACCGCAATCCTCATGGATTGAAAACCAAAAAGGGGCATGCCTTTGAGATGACAATGCCCGGCGCATTGATTCCGAAGGGATTTGGCGAAGTTCAAAGTCCGACAATCGTAAATTATTTCAGAGGGAAGCATTCAAATGAATGGAGACTCAATGTCCCTACATATTCAACCGTTCGCATACCTCAGGTATATGATGGGATTGATATCGTGTATTCATTTGATGGAGCAAATCCTCGTTATGATTTCCATGTACAGCCCGGAACTGATCCAGGCAAAATCATTTTGAATTTTGCTGGTGCTGAAGCATCAACAGGAAAAGACGGCGCGCTATCAATCAAAACTCGATTTGGTAGCATTGAGCATGGTAAAATTCACGCATTTCAATATGATGAATCAGGTTCAAAAGTCACAGTTCCTTGTTCATTCACCAAGTCAGAAAGAGGTTTTATTTTCTCTTTGGCATCATATAACAAGAACAAAACATTGATCATTGATCCTCTTGTGTATAGCACATATCTTGGTAATGCAGGTGCTGATGCAATCAATGGAGTGGTCCTTGACAATGCAGGTAATGTTGTTGCTGCAGGCTCAACAGAAACTGAAGATTTGCCTGTGATTACAGGTTCATATGATACTCAGTATAATGGCGGGATTGACGGTGTTGTTATTCGTTATTCTCCACAACTTCAAAATATTCTCAGTTTGACCTATTTAGGTGGTGGCGGTGATGACATCATCAATGCGGTAGCCATTGACTTCAATGGTGGAATTTTTGTTGGTGGTGAAACCGGTTCAACCAATTTCCCATTGTCAACTTCATGGAAAGATGCATTCAAAGCAGGAATCGACGGATTCGTAGCGAAGCTTTCTTCCAATGGTTCACAATTGGTCTATTCCAGTTATATCCCCGGATCTTTGGATGATAGAGTTCTTGCAATCGCAGCAAGACCAACCGGTGAATTACTTGTTGGCGGTGTCACAAATTCATCCGATTATCCCAGGGACAATGGTGCATATCAAAATTTGAAGAAGGCATTGACAGATGGCTTCATGATGGAGTTTAGACCTTCAGGATCACTCATCAATTTTGCAAGTTATATCGGTGGTGATGGTGATGACCGAGTAACAGGTGTTGGTTATGATCCAAGTTTTAACGCAATATTCATTGCTGGTACAACAGGACAAGGAATTGCAAACGGCGCATATCCAACTCCAGGAAATTGGCCGAATCAAGTTCCTTCAAGAAGACCATGGGATAATACGTTCAATCAAAAAGATGATGGATTTGTTGCCAAGTTTGGGATTGCAGGTACGCACTCAGACCAGAACACTCAGTTTCTTGGTTATCTTGGTGGCAATGGAAATGATCGTATCACAGGTCTCACACCACTTGATGATGGTACTGTAATTGTATGTGGTGAGACTGATTTTGGAACCGGAATTACAACTTCATTTCCAATTGTTGGTACTAACTCATCCTCAAAAGGTGGATTGGATATATTTGCGTCAAGAATTTCATCCAATGGTCGTACACTTGTAAATTCCGCCGTCTTTGGTACTTCAGGAACTGAATCCGCTACAGCAGTTGACTTTATTCCCGGTACATCACAAGTATTGCTTTCGGGATGGACAAGTTCAAGAGATTTCAGCAGCAATAATATTGGAATTAAAAATCCTGATGGTGGATATGGCGGTGGACCGAAAGACGGAGTAGTCATGAAACTTACCAATGATTTGTCCGAAGTCATTTACTCTTCCTATTTTGGTGGTACAGGTGAAGATATCGTAAAAGCAATTGTTGAGACATCAAGAGGTGATTTCTATTTTGGTGGAGTTTCAACTTCACCTGATTTAGCAACATTCGATGAAACGAATAATACCACTCCGGGAACAGGAACAAATGGATTTGTTGCCAAATATGCATTTGGTAATCTATCGATGAGTTCACCAAGTGCTTATGGTACTTTTTGTCCGGGAAGCAATATAAATTTTGCATGGACGAAAGAAGGACTTACTGCCACTGAACTTGTTTCAGTTCAATTATCCTCTGACAATGGCAAAACTTGGAATACAGTCGCCAAAGATCTCACTGGTGGTAATTTCCCTTGGAAGATTCCGGATGACTATGTTGGCGGTACTGTGTACAGAGCAAGAGTCATCAATGTCGCATCAGGACTTCGTGATATTAGCGATACAACATTCAAGATTGGTGAGCCGACTGTAATCACTGAACAACCCATCGGCGATTCACTTTGCCCCGGTTCTCAATTCAGAATTACCGTTAAAGGAAATGGCAAAGGAACATATGAATGGAGATTCAAGGGCAATATCATTCAAGGTGCTCGTGATTCCGTATTGACTATTCAAGCTGTTAAGCCGACCGATGCGGGTGATTATGTAGCCACTGTCAATACAGGTTGCAGAGCAACTCAATCACAACCGGCAAGACTCTTTGTGAAGCCCACAACCAGAGTTACAAATGAACCTCAAGGCGTCTCAATCACTTCAGGTTCTCCTCTTGAATTGAAGGTAGTTGCAGAAGGCACAAAGCTTGAATATCAGTGGTATGTTGATGGAGCAAAAATTAATAATGCAACCGACTCGATGTATAGACTTCCCTCTACAAATACAGGTAATTCTGGAGATTATTTTGTGATCATTACAGGCGAATGTGGAATTGATACAAGCGCAGTTGCAAAAGTTGTGGTTAGTCCACCAAGTTCAGTATCCGAATCTGTGAAAGAACAATCAAATGACATTCAAATCAAAGTATTTGGTCAGGATGCCAATGACATGCATTTCACCGTGAATTCTCTCAAAGCAGGAATGGCGTCAATCTCTTTGATGTCCGGAACAGGTGAACTCATTCAACATGTATTTGAAGGTATGATCAATGCATCCGAAGTTCATGAATATCGTTTGCCATCAGGTTTGGCAAGCGGTTCTTATTGGATCAATGTGAAGATTGGTGGTATGTCCAATTCTAAACAATGCATCATCAAACAATAATTCTTGCAATTACATTGTAAGCTCTAGCCCGTGAATAATTTTCACGGGCTTTTTTATTGTACGCTTACATAGTAATGAAGATATGCCGGATTACATTCTCCACATGAAATTCCACCCGAATATTCAGTCCTAAGAAATTCTAGAATTCCCTGCTGTTGCCACATATATTGCTGTGGAATATCTGGAAATCTTCTTGAGAGTGAACGATACTGTGTGACGCTTCTTTGCAGCCAATACCATTCGATCAATTGTCCTCTATTTTCACATTTATGATTGACTAAAAATGGGTAAAAAACATTAACAAATAGTTCTGAGAACAGATGAGTATATATGCCATTTCTTGATCGAACATTCAGTATTGTGATATCGATTGGAATTTCTGCACCATTCATGATCGCATGAATGATAGGAGAATGAATGAACATCTGAATTATGGCACCGAGGTCTTCCGACTTTACAAAAATCCTTCTTCTTTGATTCATCCTCTTCTTCAAGAATATCATGCAGTATGCAATCAATTGCTCTTTGGGATCTGATATAGAAAACTCCAGCACATGCACTTCATTACATCGTCGCATCAATCGACGGAATGCATAATCTTGCAAATCATCCAAATTAGTAAGAGAAACATATGCGACTTTTGACTGTATTGCAGAGATTTCATCATGAGGAATAATCAGGGTTTCTTTGGCGACTTGAACATTGATGTCTTGCTTACAAACAATATGCAATAGGACATCCGCATAACTTGGATCCAAATGATGTTTATGTGAAAACCAATCAGATGCAATCTTATGGAATTCACCTTTGCCAATCATCAATTCCCCATTGATCAGCATAGCCATATCCAAGAAGTCCGGACCCGGATAAGGATTTATTCGTCCCGGATTCAAGATGTGAATGTTATTCCCCGAAACACCTTGCATCACCCTATTTGCACCAATCAACAATTCATGCAGTTTGATCTGCATTTGTCGTTCATGTAGTATATCCGATTCTTTCTTTATAGAATTTTGCCGCTTCATGTGCTTTCTCCCCAAATTGTTCGCCTGCCCCGGCATACTGGATTCCCCTTGAAACATTGATGAAGACCGGACCATTTCCATTGGCCTTCATTATTGCATCTATATCTCCACCTTGTGCCCCTATTCCGGGTATGAGCAATACCGCATCGGATGCATATTGTCTAATCAATGCAAGTTCATCCGGATGCGTTGCTCCAATCACAAATCCGATGGATGCATTTCTTTTCCATGACAATACTGTCTCAATGACATGTTGATACATTGGTTTGCCATCGGAAATCAATCGCTGAAAATCAGATGATCCCGGATTTGAAGTGAGAGCCAAAACAATCACCATGCGGTCTTCCCTTTCAAGGAAAGGAGCCAAAGAATCATATCCCATATATGGATTCACGGTAATTGCATCGCAATTCAAATCATCGAATACAGCTCGAGCATAAGCCGATGAGGTATTTCCGATATCTGCTCTTTTTGCATCAGCAATGGTAAATATCTCTTTTGGAATTGCCTCAATGGTTTGTTTGAGTGCTTCCCAACCACTTATTCCATATTGCTCATAAAAGGCGGTATTGATTTTATATGCACTTGCATATTCATTTGTGGCATCAATGATTTGCTGATTAAAAGCAAGAATTGGTGATTCAAGTCCATGCAAATGTTCGGGAATCTTTGACAATTCGGTATCCAGACCAATGCATAATCTTGAAGCAATTGCAGACTGTCTTGCGATCATTTTATCAAATGCATTCATTGTTTTATTTCACCAAGTTGAATAATTCATCAAGTTTCGGACTAAGTATGATTTCAGTTCTTCTATTCTTTGCTCGGGCTTCTTGAGTATCAGATTCATCAGTGGGCATGAATTCGCTTCTACCAGACGCAATGATTCGCTTAGGATCAATACCATTCTCAATGGTTAGAATCCTTGCAACTTCAGTGGAACGCAGTACACTCAAGTCCCAATTATCCGCAATACGCGCATTATTGATAGGCTTATTATCAGTATGACCTTCAATCATGACGGAAATATCGGTTTGCTGAGAGAGAACCATGGCCAATTGTGATAATGCATCTCTTCCTCTTTGATCAATAACCGTTGAACCGGATTTGAACAATAGTTGATTGGACATTTTCACATACACTTTTCCATTCTTGACTTCGATTTCAAGTCCACTGTCTTTAAAGCCCAAAAGCGATTGTTCCACTCTCTCACGAAGCGCATTCATCGAAGAATCTCTTTGCTTGATAAGCGATTGCAATTCCCTGAGTTTTGATTCTCTCTCGAACAGATCTTCTTCTGCTTTCTCCAATTGAGTCAAAAGTCCTTTGATTTCCTCAGAGCTCGATCTTGTAGCTTGTTCGACTTGCTTTTCAAGAGAGCGTACTTTTTCTTTACATATCCTTATTTCTTCATTCAAATCGGCAATGATTGCAAGATTTCCCGCATTGTTTGCCGATACTTGATTTTTCTCGTTTATCACACCTTGAAGCACTTTCTGCAAAGAGTCCGCTTTTTGAACCTGTGCATCATATGTCGAAGTCGAAACACAAGAAGAAGAGAAAAGAATCAATAATAATCCAAGGATGATTTGCAATGTAGAGCTCCATTGACTTTTTCTTTGCTTTTCCATGATGATTCTATCCAATGAATTGATTGTTGATTGTTGTAAATTTACGGATTATTCCATGAGCTTTCTAAGCAAGTATCATACTGTGTACAGAAAAGATTCCCAATTCTTACTGCAGAGCTGAATATGTCTCATTCAAATCCGGAAAAGTATCAATCATTACCCTCTTTGATTTCAGATATTAAAGCAGGAAATCGAAGAGCTTTGTCCAAAGCCATTTCACTCGCCGAGAGTTCATTGGATGAAGATCGCAATCTGACTGAACAGTTATTACAAGCTATTTTACCTGATACGGGAAAGTCCAAAAGAATCGGAATAACTGGAAGTCCGGGTGTTGGAAAATCCACATTTATTGAGACATTTGGTTTGGCCTGCATCGAGAAAGGTGAGAAAGTGGCTGTATTGGCTATTGATCCAAGCAGTCAATCTCATGGCGGGAGCATTTTGGGGGATAAAGTACGGATGCCGGTATTGGCTAGATCCGAGCAAGCATATATTCGGCCTTCGCCTTCCCGATTGACATTGGGCGGAGTTTCCAATGCTACTCGTGAAGCACTTCTTTTATGCGAAGCGGCAGGATTTACTACTATTCTCATTGAAACGGTGGGTGTAGGACAATCCGAGGTTGAGGTGCGATCAATGACCGATCTTTTCTTGCTCCTTATATTACCAATGGCAGGCGATGAAGTACAAGGAATCAAAAGAGGAATCATGGAATTGGCAGATATCATCTTCATCAATAAATCAGATGGTGATTTGGAGTCATTTGCTGATATGTCCAAATCCCAAATTAAAAGCGCTCTCACGCTCATGCATTCCCCAACAGAGGATTGGAAAGTTCAAGCAATGACCGGTTCGGGTATGCATGGCAATGGCATACTGGAATTATTACAATTATGTGACGATTTCTTTCAGATATCAGCCCCACACCATCATGCAATGGCCGGGCGCAGAAATATGCAGAATCAGGAGTGGTTTGAACTTGCATTTCATAGAGAGCTTATACTGTGGGCAGAAAAGCAGGAATCAATCAAACAAGCCAAAATAGAGGCCTTACAATATATCGCAAATGGCATAACTGTTCCAAGTATGGCAGCAAGAGCAATAGTCAAGTCACATCTGCATTCAGATTGAGGACAGCATCCTATTTCAAGTCAAAACGGTATCTTTGCAATCATTTTTACTTTATACTATGTCAATGAACATCACATTTCCGGACGGAACAGTCAAGCAATTCCCGGAGCATTCAACCGGTAAAGAAATTGCAATGTCAATCTCAGAGGGTTTGGCAAGAAATGCACTTGGGATTTTTGTAAATGATATCCCTTATGATTTATCAAGACCAATTTCGCAAGATGCGACAATTCGGATTGTTACGTGGAATGATGATGAAGGCAAACAAATCTTCTGGCATTCCACTGCCCATCTCATGGCTGAAGCTCTTGAAGCATTATATCCCGGTGTGAAATTCGGTATTGGTCCTTCCATTGAAGCAGGCTTTTATTATGATATCGATCTTCCCGAAGGGATTAAAATTTCTGTGGATGATTTACCGAAAATCGAACAAAAAATGAAAGAATTGGTAAAAGCTGATTCCCCATTCATCCGCAAAGAGATTTCATGGGAAGATGCAATGGCATATTTCACTGAAAAAGGCGATGAGTATAAATTGGAATTGCTCGATGGATTGAAAGATTCAGAAATCACTTTCTATTCTCAGGGTGGATTCACCGATCTCTGTCGTGGAACTCATGTACCATCCACAGGAACATTGAAATATCCAAAATTACTCTCCGTGGCAGGTGCCTATTGGCGTGGTGATTCTTCACGAAATCAATTGACTCGCATTTATGGAATTGCATTTCCAAAAAAAGACCAATTGGAAGAATTCATCAAATTGCGTGAAGAAGCTGAGAAAAGAGATCATCGTAAAATTGGTAAAGAACTCGAATTATTCATGATTTCTCCGATGATCGGTGGCGGTCTACCGGTATGGCTTCCTAATGGAACGGTGATTCGTAGAACACTTGAAGATTTTCTTCGCAAAGAGCAAGCCAAAAGAGGCTATCAAGAAGTGATCACTCCGCATATTGGTCATTTGCAATTGTATAAAACCAGTGGACATTATCCCTATTATGCTGATTCACAATTCACCCCGATAGCGGTTGATGATGAAGAATATTTGCTAAAGCCGATGAATTGTCCTCATCATCATCAGATATATGCTTCAAAACCACGCTCTTATCGTGATCTTCCCGTTCGATTGTCTGAATTCGGAACCGTCTATCGTTATGAGCAATCAGGTGAATTGAATGGTTTGTCCAGAGTTCGTGGATTCACTCAGGATGATGCGCATATTTATTGCACTGAAGATCAACTCAGACATGAAATCAAACAAGTGATTGAAATCACGCAAAAGGTTTTCACGACATTCGGCATGGATGTCAGCACGAGATTATCCTTCAGAGATGACAATCCAGATAAATATGGTGGCGAACTCGAACTTTGGGAAAGAGCACAAAAAGAGATTAAAGATGTTGCTGATGAAATGCAATTGGAATATTTCATCGGTCTTGGAGAAGCAGCTTTTTATGGACCAAAAATCGACTTCATCGTACGCGATGCGATTGGAAGGAAATGGCAATTAGGTACGGTTCAAGTGGATTATGTCATGCCTGAGAGATTCCAATTGGAGTATACCGGTGCGGATAATTCAAAGCATCGTCCGGTGATCATTCATCGCGCGCCCTTTGGATCAATGGAAAGATTTTTATCCATCTTGATTGAACATTATGCAGGTAATTTCCCATTCTGGATTTCACCGACTCAAATTTCCATTCTTCCAATCAGTGATGAGCAGCATGGATATGCACAAGAATTGACCGCACTTTTTGAATCCAAAGGTTATCGCGTCAAAACAGATCTTAGAAATGAGAAGATTTCACGGAAGGTTGCAGAGAGCGAACAGAAGAAAACACCATATGCACTTGTGCTCGGAAAGAGAGAACAGGAATTAAGACAGGTTTCTGTTCGTGAACATGGAGTGGGTGATTTGGGCGCTAAATCTCTTGAGGAAATTGAAGCATTGTTTGCTTCACTCATGATTGATTAAGTTGTTCTGACTGCCATTTTCTGCGCTATGACTTCTAGTCCTCGCGTACCATCATTTTCCGGTAACATGGAAAGTGCAGATTGAGCAGCACCAATATGGGATTGCACTGCATGAATGGCATCTTCGATTATGCCATGTCTTTTAAATATGTCAATTGCCAAAGGTATCTCTTCTTTTGAGATGCCTTTGTTGTTTATATAGGTATTTATGAATTCAGCATCGGGTCCTTCTTTGATGACTTCATTTGCTCTAACGATGAAATAGCTTTTCTTCCCTTCAATTAAATCCTGACCCGTCAATTTTCCGAATTCTTTGTTTTCCGACAATAAATCCAATACATCATCTTGTACTTGGAATGCAATTCCCAAATGATAGGAAAATGTATTCAGCGCTGTCACTTGCAATTGAGTGGCATTTGCATAAAGTCCTCCAATGACGGCAGAAAGTTCTATCAGTCTTGCAGTCTTCATCTCTATCATTGTTAAATACTCTTCCATGCTCACAATAGACTTTTGTTGAAATTCCAAGTCATGAGCTTGACCTTCGCAGACATCTATGAGACCTTGTGTAAATCTCGACATGATTTCCATGCCACGTGGTGAGTCTTTAATTTCATTGATGAGCAATCTATAAGCAATTCCCATCATGACATCGCCACTTAAAATGGCAGATGCTTCATCCCATTTTACATGTACTGTTTCTCTACCTCTTCTCAAAGGTGATCTATCCATGATATCATCATGAACCAATGTAAAATTATGGAGTATTTCAAGTGCGGCCCCGCAACCTGCGGCTTGCTCAGGATCACCACCGATGCTTTCACAAGCTAGCATGGTCAAAATTGGTCTTAGTCTTTTACCACCGGCAGAAAATATGTATTCTATTGGATCATATAAAGTGGCAGGTCGTGCTCCGCTGTATGAATCAGTAATATGTTCATCTATGAGCGCACGGAATGATGCAAGCTTATCATTAAACTGTTGGGTATTGATTGTATTTGATTCCATAGGATAGCTGTGCATGTGCTTGTTTCGGTCAATTTAGATAATTTTCATTTTTGCAAACCCGAAAACAAATCAGCATGTTCCCAAATCAGTAAAATTCAGGGTTTAATAGAAGTTCGTGCAATTCTTGAACACTTGCACATATATGTTTTGGCTCGGCAGATTGTATTTCTTCTTCAGAACCATATCCATAAGCACAAGCAATCGAATTCATGGAATGTGCATGCGCTCCCTTAATATCATGCTCCTTATCACCAATCATCCAAGATTCAAATGGATTTATAGTATGCTTTTCCAATACATGACCAATGATGGAAGTTTTATCAGCTCTTGATGCATCTGCAGTGGCACCGCAGATATCAATGAAATGATGATCAAGTTTCATGAATTGCAAAATTTTTCCTGCATATAAATCAGGTTTGGCAGTGGCAACAAACAATCTTGCATTCATCTCGGCAAGTGTTTGAATCAATTCGGGTATACCCTCATAGAGCTTTTGCTCATAAATTCCATGAACCGAATAATACTCTCGATAGAGTCTGACTGCTTCTTTTGTTGTATCAGCATCGAAATGACAATATTCAGGAAATGACTCCCAAAGCGGTGGACCGAGAAATTTTCGAAGTGTATCCATTGATAAGGCTTCAGCACCTAAAGCATCAAGTGCATAATTGACGGAATTGATGATGCCTGGAGCCGAATCGGACAATGTGCCGTCAAGATCAAAGAGAAGCGCTTTTTTCAATTGTGAACTTCCGAAGATTGATCAAAGGCGGAAGGATCCACTGACCACAATAGTTTATTTCGGAGGAGATCGAAAAATGTACTCTGAGCATGCTTCACAATCTTCACTTGCGTGGCTGATCTTCTGATCAACACTTGATCATTCTTCCCAATCGGTATTTCAATCTGACCATCAGCCACCAGACGCGCTTCCGAACCCGATGAATCCACTTTCACCGTAAGTTCCAAAGTATCCGGAATGATGAGAGGTCTCATTGTGAGAGAATGCGGAGAAATCGGAGTGATGCATAATACGGAAGATGATGGTGTGATGAGGGGTCCGCCACATGACAATGAATAAGCCGTGGATCCGGTCGGTGTAGCAATGATCACGCCATCGGCACGATAAGAAGCAATGAGATATTGCTGATGCGCAATATGCGTGGTAATGAGTCTGGATGAATCCTTCTTCTCAAACACAATTTCATTGAATGCATGAATTGTTTTTCCATGCACATGAGCTTCGAGGAGTGTTCTATCCACTATGCGATAATTACCTGATAGAACATCTTGCAATGCTCCGGGTAATTCATCCACATTGAACTCAGCCAAGAAGCCAAGTCTTCCGACATTCACACCCATGATTGGTAAATCTGAACCTGAAAACAAGCGTGCAGCAGTCAGCATCGTGCCATCACCACCGAATGCAATCACGAGATCTGCAAAGCGTTCAAAATCAATTGCTTGAAATTGCTGTACTGTTTGCTGCAGATGAAGAGGAAACAGTGGAAAAATCGAGGGTTCCACACAGCATTCAGCACCTAAATCAATGAGAATCTCAGCGGCATTGATTGCTGATTGCACAGCTCCGGATCGATCAGGATTGACATATAATCCAATGGATTTCATGACAATTCACCGGATGAATCCGGATTTGAAGCTGCCGGGACGGTATTATCAGACACATAATTCAAACGCAAATCACGAAGCACATTGTCAAGCAATCGAGCTTCGGTATCTGTCAAATTCCCTTTTGTCTTTTCTTGCAAAACCGCCAGTAAATCGATAACGAATGATGCTTGTTCAAGATTCTTTTCGGTTTTACCGGTCATTGGATGTGCAATTTTACCTAGCGCGGTAAAACCCTCCATTTGGAACATTTGAATAATTCCGGAGAAATCTATAGTCATTTCAAACTCCAATCAAGCAAGAATATCAGATAAGGAAACCAAATAATCAGGGAGAATTTTCTTTCTTTCGAATGTCATCGGAAGTGGTGTATGGTGTATCGCGCCATTGATGATACCAACCATTGAATTAGTATTGCCATCTTTCATTGCTTCGACTGCGGCTTGACCCAAACGACTTGCAAGAATGCGATCTGCAACGGATGGCTTCCCGCCTTTTTGCATAGCACCAAGTACTGACACAATACTGTCGATATTATAAGAATCTTTCAAAATTTTCGCGAGGTCGAATCCGCCACCAACTTCATCACCTTCTCCAATCACAATGATATAGCGCTTATTGTCATTTCTTGTTGTAATTCTTCTATGCAAATCAGGGATATTGGTGATTGTTTCAGGAATGGCGATATATTCAGCACCACATCCGATACCTACATTAATTGCTATATATCCTGCTTGACTTCCCATCACCTCGATGATGAAGACATTTCCCATGGAATCCGCAGTATCGCGAATTTTATCGATCGCATCTGCGGCAGTATTCAAAGCAGAATCATAACCGATGGTATAATCAGTTCCATATACATCATTATCGATGATTGCACCAACGCCAACGACCGGAAAATTATGTTCTTTGCTCATCAAATGAAGGTATTTCAATGACCAAGGTCCACCCGAGGCGATCAATCCTTCAATCCCTGCTTTTCTCATATTGTCAACGGCTTGCTTGCGAACATGTTCTTCTTCAATGGGAAGATACTTGCTTGTTTTGAGTATGGTGCCACCGGTTCCAACAATATTGGCCGTATCCGCTCTACCGAGAGTGCGGAATTGTTCTTCAATGATTCCTTTATAACCATGTGAAATACCAATGACTTCAATTTTCTTGGATTCAGCTGTTCTTACAACAGATCTGATGAGTGCATTCATGCCGGGTGCATCTGTGCCACTTGTGAGGAGTCCGATTCTTTTCATTAGCGAAAGCTCCGAAATGTGAAATGAGATTGCGAGAGATCTCTGATTAGACATATTTAATAACTCGAAATTCGTAATTTACAGCGAACTAATCAAGGCAAAGTTCTCCTCAGGATAACTTGCCAATGACTCATCGAAATATAGTATTCATGGAATCCAAGATCAATATCATTATCAATTCCGAAAGAGCTCCCGAACCAGTCGGAGCTTATCCACATGCCAGACAAATTGGCGATATGCTATTTATTTCTGGTGTTGGTCCAAGAGAGCGTGGAAACAAAGCAATTCCAGGTGTGGAATTGGATGAACATGGTAATATTGTTTCCTATGATATTACCGAGCAAACATTGTCGGTTTTTAGGAATATTCGCTATGTACTTGAAGATGCAGGATCTTGCTGGGAAGACATCATTGATGTCACGGTGTTTTTAACCAATATGAAGAAAGATTTTCCGACATTTAATGCGCTCTATAAGGAGCACTTTACGCATGTACAGGCATGCAGAACGACTATCGAAATCAATGCGCTTCCAACTCCGATAGCTGTGGAATTGAAAGTGCTTGCAATTGTGGGAAGTTCACAAAACAAAAAGTAAAGGGTTCACCATGAGAAAACTCATGACATTTTTTCTCGCCATGATATGTTTTTCAGTGGGATTTTCTGTAGAAAGCATGGCGCAATCCATCATCATATCAAAAGATGGAATCAATCAAGAGGCCGATACGCTCAATTTTGGTGCAAGAACAGAGAATAATCCAAAAGTGGATTCTTTTCTTGTGGTCAATAATACGAATGATACACTCCTTATTCCCTTTGATCCATTCTACTTGAATCGAGTTAATGCAATTCCTTTCGACAACTCTTTTGCTGAATTTGAACTTGACACAATTCAACAAAGAAGTAGACCCTTCATAATTCTCCCGGGCAGTAGATTTCCAATCAAAATCAATTTCAAAGTGGATACTGCAGATAAAGGAGCAGGATTTGAGACAGATTTTTCTTTAAAACGAGGCCGTATATTCATAAATCTGTGTAAATATGGTGACACCAATGATATCAAGGCTTCCGACACAATCCATCTTTTCGGTGATCGCACAACCAGATTCATGAAACCGAGTGATTCTGTCATTGTATTTGATACCATGTATATAGGTGCTACAAAAAGAGATACCCTTATTGTCTATAATGGTACAGATTCAAAAACATTGAATCTTAATATCAAACAAAACAATATGAGCAATGTGAATATCAGTCCTTCAGATATTGGTTCATTTACATTGCTACCAAATGAAAAAAGAGAAATTCCAATAGAATATATTGTGAGAACTCTTGCAGATTCACTTGTGAAAAATGTATTGACCATAGCTTCTGGTCCCGGTTCAAAATCTCAAAACGAGGTTTCGAATATCGATCTAAAAACATTTGTGGCATTTCAGAAGTTTGAGATAGATTCCTCAGGAACTTTAAATCTTAATCTCGTTAATAAAGTAAACATACCAAATCTTAATAGTGTCAACTTATTGGATCCGATAGCAACGGGAAGTTCTTCAAATAAATATGAAATATCATTGAGAAATAATGGGAATATTCAATTGAACATTGATAGTGCGGTTGTTTCAGGTGATACCAATGGATTTTTGTTTGATTTTTCAACATTCAAAAAAGATCTTTCCCCTGATAGGCCAACCTCATTCTTCGTAACATTCAAACCTCAGAAACAATCAGGGAATTGGAGTGTAAACCTTACATTTTACACGGACTTAAGAAAGAGATTTCCGAATCAACAATTGGAGAAATCTATTGAAATTATTAATGTTACCATACTTGGTATAGCAAAAGCCGCTAGACCTGAACTAACATCTTTGCCTGATACTTGTTCAATAATTTATGTCTCGCAAAAAGCTTCAGTTGAATGTAATCCCGGATGTACCAGAACCTTCATCATGAAGAATAATGGTGATGCAGAATTAAAAATAGATTCGGTTCTATTTGCAAATAATACTCTTGAGTTTATTACAGATAATCGGAAGAAAATAATTAAACCAGGAGAAACAGATACCATTAAAGTATTGCTGAAACCAGGAAGTCAAGCCGGAAGTTTTACAAATACATTATTGGTATTTACCAATACAGGAAGTTTCTCAAGTGACATTTCTTTCACTTCTGTTTCAACATCCGCAATCATCACGATTGATACTATAGAAGCATCTCCCGGCGAAGTGATTTCTATACCAATAAAAGTTCAATCCGATCAATTGATCAGAGCCCAATATTTTTTGGCAGATTTTATCATTCCATATGAATCAAGAAAGGCAGTTCGTTATGAGGGATTGAACTTAAATTCATCAGCAGCCGAAAAAGCAGATCCAAAAATATTAGATACCTTGATTAAGACAAATGATACAAACAAGAGTGAGCAATTGATTTCATTTGGATTAAAAGATGTTGATTTGTTTAACTTCAATTCAAGTCTCAAGACCCTCGGGACATTAAATTTCACCTATTTTTTAAATGAATCTACCGTCACTGAAATAATCATCAACAACTATAAATTAGGTGCTGTATTTGCTTCAACAAATTCACCTAATAATGTTTTTTGTGATGAATTCTTTGATGTTACATATCCACCTAAAATTATCATCAAAGCAAAAGAGCATTCATTTTGCGCAGATCAGGAGACATTGGATTCATTTTTTGCCGATATACGCAGTAAAAAAATATCTTTTACGGCCATGATGCCGATGTCAGGAGAGAGTGTGGTGGAAATTCAACACTTCATTCCTGAATCTTTACACACAGACATTTCATTGTATGCGATTACCGGTGAAAAGGTTGAAACCATTTTCTCAGGCATTCCACCCACTGAATTGACCAAGAGACGTCATCCACTCACAAATCTACCCAAGGGTGTATACTATTGTGAATTGAGAGCCGGGGCATTTCGCAAGACAATTCCCATTGTAATAACACAATGATTTTTGATTAAATCCATTTTTTGGCAAGGTAATTGAATCTGTGATATAATAGTGACTTGAATTCTTGCCTAAGTGCATGTAAAACAGTAAATTTGCGCCATAATTGACCGTTGTTTCACCGAACGAGTACGCTTCTGATTCATTTGTACTGATTATTTACGAACGGATTCTCCGGCTGTACGCAGCATAGATCCGGAAATTCTTTCGACATGTACTGATGTTGCGTTCTTGTTTGAGTTAACATGCAATTCCAAATCTTTTCATTTCGCTTCTTCCCTATGGCTTTGTGCCTGCTCATTGCAGGCATGGTAGCAGAGGTGCATGCAATCGGATTTGAGCATAGCGATCTTTTACTCGCCTATGTTCGCGCTTCGATGATGATGGGTCAACCCATCGCAGATGAACAAGATGAACTCATTTCACAAGACTCCACTTCCACTTCCCCATTGCCACTTTCCGGGATTTTTTCTCCCAAAAGGCAATATCGCGGAGAATATGGGAAGGATCAATATCGCAAGAATCCACTTCCTCCCGGATATTCCATTGCATTGCAATTTGATTCTACACTTTCTGAAGTTAGAAAATCTGAAACTTTCAATGATATACCCACAACGAGTGGAAATATCATACCAATGGATGATTATCTCACATTGAGAAGAGAGAAAGAACGCGGTCGTTTATGGGATTCTCTCGTCAGACAATATGATCTCAAAAAAGCAATGTCTTCCTCAGATATTGCAAGTGTGCTTAGTCAAGCAACCGGATTATCAATACCCATTCCTCCAAATCCTCTTCTCAGTATCTTTGGGAAACCGGAAATAAGCATCAATGTAGCAGGTGATGTGAATGTCCGAGCCGGTTGGCAATGGGATTCACAGAAGATGGGTACTGCTTCTCCATTCGGTCAAACACAGTCAGGACCATTTTTCACTCAAGACATCAATCTAAATGTAACAGGTAGAATTGGTGACAAGTTACGCCTCGGCGTGGATTGGAATACGCGCCAGCAATTTGATTTGAACAATCGTTTCAATATTGGTTTTTCCGGTAATGAAGATGATATATTCAAAAGAGTGGAAGTTGGAAATGTGCAATTCCCGATTCCTTCAACGCTCATTGGTGGAAGTCAGGCATTATTCGGTATTCGTACGGATTTTCAATTCGGCCCGCTTTACTTAAAGACAATCGCTTCGCAAAGAAGAGGTGAATCACGTAGAGTGAATGTTTCAGGCGGTGGCACAATGCGTCAACCATTCCGCATGAATGCCTATGATTATGACAAAAAGAACTTCTTTTTGGATACTGCATATTTTGGGATTTGGGATAATTACTATAAAGCACAGATTCCCCTTTTGCAGAATACGCCTGAATCCAGAAGAAATCGCGTGAAATTGCTCGAGGTATATGAATCAACAGTTGATGTGCAATTGGCCGCGCAAGCAGCTGAGGGTATTGCAATCGACACGCTCTCTCCGATCAATCGAGTAGGAGCATTAGCGCAATTCTATCCCAAATCATATATAGCCATTCCTCCAGTTGCAGGCTTCACAGAAAGAGGAAAATTTCTTAAGCTCGATCAAAGAGCATATCAATTCGATGAGAATCTTGGTCGCCTCACCATCACATCACTCAAATCGGATCGCTCCTATGCCGTGGCATATCGTATTGAAGGTGAAACTAGTGAACCCGGCGACGATTTGGACTATGGAACAATTTCAAATACTGTTCAACCAACTGATACATTGATTTTAAAACTTGTCTATAGACCCAATATGCAACCCGGTTTTCCGGTGATTTGGAAGAGACAGATGCGTAATATTTTCAATATCGGACAAAGTAATGTCAGTCTTGCCGATTTGAAACTCAATGTGTGGTATCTGCGAGCCAATAATGATTCGTCGGATGTACTTGAAGGTTCGAGCGATAAAGTCGTCACCATTTTGGGCGTTGACCGCGTGAACAATTCCGATGGTACAGCAAGACCCGATGGTTTATTTGATCTAGGGAGTCCTCAACAGCAGAATCAACAAAATCAAATGCAACAAACCGGGAATACGGGCATGGGCGGTACTACAACTCCACCTTCGCAATTACCCGCACAATATCAACAGCAAGGTTCTCCATTTTTCAATCCTATTCGTGGTGAAATCATTTTCCCCGAACGCGAGCCATTTGATTCCGGTCTCGTTAAATATTTTGCAAAAGTGGGTTCCCCTCAAGCGGCCAATCGGTATCGCTATACTCAGGTGTATAAAGAAATCGTGGAAATTGCCAAGCGTGCAACAGACCGAGATCGTTTTATCATCACAGGTGAAGCAACAGGCATGATGAATACAGGTGGAGGAAAGATTTCACTCGGTGCATTCAATCTTTCACCCGGGAGCGTTCGCGTAAATCTTGATGGCGCGCCACTCAAAGAAAATGTTGATTATTATGTTGAATATTTCACCGGACAAGTAACGCTTACAAATCCACGCGCATCGCTTCCCAATGCCAATCTCAGCATAGAATATGAACAGAATGATTTATTCAATCTTGCAACAAGAACCCTCGTTGGTTTGCGGGCCGACATGCAAGCATTCAAAAGAAGGAATGGTTCTGCGAATGTCGGAATGACATTCATGATGTTCGATCAGGCGATGCTTTTTGATCGCGTGCGCGTCAATGAAGAACCCGTATCAAATACCATGATTGGTTTTGACGGAAACATGAATCTCAATTTGGATTTTCTCACCAAAGCGCTTGATGCGATGCCTTTTTATGATACAAAGGCACCATCATCACTTACGCTTCGTGGGGAAATTGCGGCGATGCTTCCAACGCCGAATAAAAGAACTTCCGACATCCCATCCGACAATGGAGCCGCGGTTGCATATGTGGATGATTTTGAAGGAGCGCAGCGTAGTATTTCACTTGGTCTCACTCCGCAACAATGGTCACATTGTGCAGTACCTGAAGACCCAACTCTTTGGGATGATCCACTTTCAAAAGCAGGTAATTTTTATCGAGCAAAGACCTATTGGTATCAAAACTTCATTGGTGCAACTCCCCTATTGGAAGTATATCCCAATCGTGATACGAGAGGTCGTCTCACCACTATCAATGATCTCAAGATTCGATTCGAAGGCAAGGAACGCGGGATTTATAATCGCAATCCGCAATTCATCGATAAATTAAATCCAACTTATGATTCATTGTTCCATGATCAATATCTAGCGAATATTCAGCCAAGGGTTTGGGGTGGAATTCAGAGATTATTCTCAACCTTCAATACAAACTTTGACACCGAGAATATTGACTTTCTTGAGATGGTTGTTCAATTTGGTCCTGATATCAAAGAAACTGAAACTGAGATGTGGGTGGATATTGGACAAATCAGTGAAGATATCATTCCAAACAATACATTGAATACCGAGGACGGCATTACCCAAGCCAGTCCGATTCCGAATAATATCATTGATATTGGAGAGGATGTCGGTATCGATGGTTTGAGCGATGAGCAAGAAAAAAGTTCTGCGAATACCAATGAATCATATCCATTTCCATTGAATCAAGAATCGGATCCTGCTCGTGACAATTATTTCTTTGATTTTGCAGCAAGTCGGGATCGTCAAACACCTGAGCAATTCAAGTTTTACAATAACTTTGAGAACAATGCTCAGTTATCTGAATCGGGTCAATTCCCTGATCGCGAAATTCTGAATAACAATAATGGCCAGACAATCATGCTGGACAATAGTTATTACAGTTATAAAATCAATTTGGACCGCGACCCCAGAAGAAATCCACAGATCATCGGTACGGGCAATGCGAGTAATCCGGCTGAAAAGCAATGGTTTTTCTATCGCATTCCACTACGTAGACCAACAAGAGTCGTAGGAAATCCAACCTTTGCCAATCTCCAGTATATCCGTATTTGGTTTAAAGGTCAACCCATCACCGTGAACATTGCCGAATGGAAATTCACCGGAGGACAATGGATTCGTAATAGTGGATTGCAGCCGAATGTCACACCTGAAGACAGCATTTTGAGCGTACAATTCGTAAATGTGGAAGAGAATAGTCGCCTTCCCGATTTATACACATTGCCACCGGGCGTTCAAAGACCAAGACAAATCAATAATCCGGATCCTCTGCAGGATGTTCGATTGAATGAGCAATCGCTTTCAATCAGTGTGAAGAATCTACCTTCTGGTCAAGATCGTATGGCTGTTCGACTCATGCGCAATTTGGATGTGTTTTATTATAAGAAAATGAAATTCTTCCTGCATGGCGATGGTTCCATGCCGGCACTTATTCCTTTTGGTGCGGCGGCAAAAGCACAAGCATATATTAGATTCGGACTTGATTCAGCAAATTATTATGAAGTGCGTCGTCCAATCATACAAGGTTGGAGAGATATTGAAATCGAAGTTGCCAAATTGACAGCACTCAAAGAAAAACGCTCTCAGCAAGCGGCAACTTTGCAGATACCGGAAGATATCACAAATCGTTTCATTGATTCCTCAGAACAATTCGATCCCGGATTTTCTATTCCGATCGAAACACAATATGTGATCAAAGGCAATCCGATTCTCACACGCATTCAATTCATTGGATTCGGCATTGCCAATCCGACTTCAGGTTCATTTCCTGAAGATCTTTCAACAACCATGTGGGTGAATGAACTTCGACTCATCGAACCAGAGAGTTCAGTTGACTGGGCCGGTATCGGTTCAGCCGAGCTCAAATTGGCAGATTTGGGTACCATCAATGCAACATATAATCAAACAAATCCCAATTTCCACAGACTCGAAGAACGATTCGGAAATCGTAATCAAACTTTGAATTGGAATGTTCAAATGCAAGGTACACTTGAAAAGCTCTTGCCAAAAGAACTCAAAGAAATGCGCATTCCGATTTCCTATTCACATGGTGAAGTTGCAGAGACACCAATTTTTGCCGCACAAAATGATGTGGGAATTGAGCAGGCTGCACAAGCAGCATATAATGCGGAATTGACAAGAACCAAAGGTAATGTCAGCGAGGCCAATCGCGTGAGTGATTCAGTGCGTCGTCGCTCGCAAACCATACGCGTGCAAGATTCATGGGCAATAACTGGATTCAAATTCGGCATACCGATCAATCATTGGCTCATCAAAGAGACCATCAATAAAATCAATATCAGTTATGATTATGCTCAGACCTTTGAGCGCTCACCAGTTGCGGAAGAACGCTTCAGATGGAATTGGAGAATGAAAGCTGATTATAATGTGCAATTCCCTTCTACTGTTTCAGTCAAACCAATTTCTTGGATCGGAGATATTCCAATTCTTGGGGCATATAAGGATTGGAAGATTTTCTTTTTGCCTTCAAGTTTCTCGACATCCGTGCAATTTCAGAGATCCAGAGCAACGGAAAAATCTCGATTCCTGACATTCCCAAGTCCTGTCATCAGAGATTTTGCCGCCACAAGACAAGCCCAATTCTCTTGGAGATTTTCTGAGAATGGCTTGCTGAGTCCGATTCTAGACTATTCGTTCACCACTGGTGCAACACTTGTTCCGCTTGAACTTGATGAGAATGGTCGTCAAAGAGAAGGCAGCGACTTATTCCGAAGAGTGATTGGTCAAGGAAATGGACTTCTCAATTTCGGTACGAATACGAATCACAATCAAGTTGTCACAATCAATTTCAAACCTCGTTTTCCGGACATTGGAGGTTTGCATAATTTCTTTGACAATACGGGTTCATTCTCAACAACCTATACATGGCGCAATCCACTTCAACAGGATACGACTGTTCGAGATGCCGTTAAGCAGGCATCATTCCAGAATACGATTCGCCTCACTTCAAATCTCAGATTGAAGAGCATGACCGATAAATGGTGGGGTATAACCGCGCAAAAAGGTTCTGACTCCACAAGTGGATTTTTGGGTACCATAGGGAGAATTTTCAAAACGATATTCTTTGATTATGAAACGCTCACATTGAATTTCAGACAAGAAAATTCAGCCATCAACCAAGGTGTTCTTGGCGAAACAGGCATGTCGAATTTCTGGCGCAGTGCCGTTGGACTAGATGAAACACAGGATTTTGGTCCTAGCACCGCTTATCAGCTTGGTTTGGTGCCGCAACCACATGGAGGATTTCGATTGATTCCAACAGGTTCTTTCCCATTCTTCAGAGTGGAAACCTTTGATGGCAAAAGACCAAAGAATTCAATTTTACCTGATAATTTCTTCCAGAAATCAGAGATGGAATTCCGTACGAATCGACCTCTTTGGCCTGGTGCTACGCTTGACATCAATTGGAAATCAGGTTTTGGATTTAACAAAAATCAATTGGATTCAACCGACATTGAAGGTAATTCAAGATTCACGAATATCGTGATGACCTCGAACTATAATCGTACATATCTTTCATTGCCTAAATTCTTGATGTTTGCTCCATTGAATAATTCCATTGAGCGAGTCATCGACTTATACAATGAGCGCAAACCCGGAATCATTGCACAGTTCCCCACTGATACATTACGACAAAATCAAGCATTACGCGATGCAGTATCAGAATCATTCGAAAAAGGACTCGAAACTCGCATTTTCGCTTTCCTTCCCGATGCATTGCAAAAGATTTTACCGGCAATGAATTGGACATTGCGTTGGGATGGAGTTGAAAAACTTCCAATCTTTGCCGGTCTTGCAAAACGCGTCACTCTAGAGCATGCATATAAATCCACCTATCAAGAAAGTACGACGAAGACTGATAATGGCATTATTCCTGGATCACAACAGATTCAATCCGGATTCGAACCTTTGATCGGCATGCAATTGACATTTGATGAATCTAAATTGAAAGGATTGCTCACAGGTTCTTTGCGCTTCACGACAAAATCGAATTATTCATTACAACCAACATCATCGATTATACAAGGTGAATCCATTACGGATTTGACCATGCAGGCGAATTATAATAGAAGAGGTTTCAAGACTTCATTCTTTGGTTTGACATTCGACAATGAACTTGAATTCGCATTTCTGGCAACATTCAAGAGATCCCTCAGAAGTACATATAATCTATTACAATTGGCAGATCAGGAAGGTCAACGATTGGATGGTAATACGCAAATCATCCTCGAACCATCTGCGAGATATGGTATTTCACAAAGAGTGACCGCAAGACTGTTCATGCGCTATGAAACAACCATCAATGAAGGTGCGGCTGCTCCCGGTTTCAGCCGTTATCAATTTGGTTTGGATATCCGCATTTCGGTTTCGGGAGGAAGATAAAGGAATTCATCATGGCTATTTCTTTCCTCAAACCACTTGAACAAGCCATTCGTAGATTCTTGATTGGCAAGAAACAATTTTCAGGAACATTGATTCAGTCTTCAGATCAAGCTCCGGTAATACCGAAGAATGCAAGAATCCTCATCATCCGTCCCGATAAATTGGGTGATATGCTGATCACTCTGCCCACTCTAAAAGCAATTCGAGCAGCTTATCCCGATGCACATATTGATATCCTTGCGGGGAAAGTCAATCTTCCCTTGCGCGATCAATTATTGCTATATGCCGATGAATGTTTGCTCTATGATAAAACCATAAGTGGCATACTCTCACTGTACTTTTCCCTGCCCAAAAAGAAGTATGACATTGCTATCGATCCGCTCGATAATCCTTCAACGACAAGTGGTTATTTGATTGCGATGAGTAAGGCAAGAATCAAGGCAGGAATATTCAAATCCAATGCTCATGCGTATACGCATTGCGTTGAAGCAAAAGATCGTGCAAAAACTCATATCGTCGAAAGAACTGCACAAATCCTCCTTGCATGTGGAATCAATCCTGAAAAAACAAATTTGAAGATTCCCTATGTAATGGATCAAACAACATCTGATTATTCCAAAGTGTTATTGCAGAAAGCAGGTTTGGATATATCAAAATCACTTATCATGATCAATATTGCGGGAGCTTTGGAGGCAAGAGTTCTAAGGCCGGAAACAGCAATAGAATGGATAAAGCAGATCAAACATTTCGCTGATGGGTCTTCCTTACAGGTGATGATTTGCGGAGAGAAAAAGCACGAGAATGCTCTCCGGACAATAGTTACGGAAACTGGAATATTACTAGCGCCTTTCGTGAAATCTTATAATACTTTTGCAGGCTTACTTTCCGCATCATCGATGCTTATTTCCCCTGACACATCAGTGCTTCATCTAATATCAGCTTGGAATATTCCATGTCTTGCATTTTTTGTCGATGATAGATCCAATACAGCAGTGTGGACCCCTTATGATTCACCGCATGAACATATCATCACATATACTTCATCGGTAAATGATATCTCATCTCAAGAAATCATGATTGCATTTGAAAGACTTGTAAAGAAAACAAGTTTCAAATCCATTAAAGAACAAATGATGAATAATCAATAAATCGGCATTCTTCTTTCTTCATACTCATGATGAGCATAAACAGCGGCGCCGAGAATCATTGAATGGATTTCTTTTGGGATTTCACCGGACCAATATTTTGACACAAATGCAGTAGAATACTCGCCTGATCTGAATGGCTCGGAATTCAATGTGAATTGACAGAATGGTATTGTTGTGCGTAATCCTGCCAAATGATATGATTTCAAAGCATATAATGTTTTTTCGATTGCTTCATGTCTATCCTTTCCATGACAAATCAATTTTGCAACCATTGAATCATAATTCACAGATACCTCAAAGCCGGCAAATAAAGCGGTATCATTGCGAATTCCCTCACCTTCGGGTAATTCAACATAATGTGCGATGCCGGTTTCAGGCAAGAATTCATTATACACATCTTCGGCACAAATGCGACATTCAATGGCATGTCCTTTCGGCTCGAGATCTTGTTGATAGATTGCAAGTTTTTCACCGGAAGCAATGCGCAATTGTTGTTCAACCAAATCTATGCCTGTCACCATTTCCGTAACGGGATGCTCAACTTGCAAACGCGTATTTACTTCCATGAAATAGAAATTTCCAAATGCATCAAGCAAGAACTCCAATGTTCCTGCATTGGTATATCCTGATGTTGCCACCAGTCTTGCCGCGGCTTCACCCATCTTTGCTCTGATTTCAGGAGTTACTGCAGTTGACGGTGATTCTTCCACCACTTTCTGATGTCTTCTTTGCACGGAACATTCTCTTTCCGGGAAATAAAGTATTGTTCCATATTGATCTGCCAAGATTTGAATTTCAATATGTCTTGGAGATACGATAAATTTCTCAATGAACACTCTATCATCACCGAATGATGCCAGTGCCTCACCTTGTGCGGCATGCAATCCGGCCAGAAGTCCACTTGGTTCTTCGATCAGTCTCATTCCTTTTCCACCACCACCAGCGGCAGCTTTCAATAGAACCGGATATCCAATGTTTTCCGCTATGATTGCGATCTCTTTAGGATCCGAAATTGCTCCTTCCGAGCCGGGAGATATGGGAACTTGTGCTTTGATGGCCAATGCTCTTGCTTCTGTTTTGTCACCAAGTGCATGAATTGCTTCAGGAGAAGGACCGATGAAAATCAAACCGGCATCAGCAACAGCTTTTGCGAATTGTGCATTTTCAGATAAAAATCCATATCCGGGATGAATTGCCTGAGCACCTGTTTTCAAAGCGGCATCAATGATTTTTTCAATCACCAGATAGCTTTCTCTCGGTGTTGCGCCGCCTATATTCACTGCTTCATCAGCCATTTGCACATGTAATGCATTGGCATCCGGAAGAGAATACACTGCAACAGTGGCAATATTCATTCTTTTGCAAGTATCTATGATGCGAAGAGCAATCTCACCGCGATTGGCTATCAAAATTTTGGAAAACATGGCAAATCAAAGAATAAAAGTGAAATATCGAAGTATCAAGGATTGCAAATTACAAAAGTCAAGCTTGAAACTTGTGTTTGCAGTACCGAAATGATTGTCAACACGAGAAATAATCTCTAATTTGTCCACTCTATCTATATCGAATATCAATATCACTACAATACAATGAATAAAGCCGTCATAATGGCCGGTGGTTTCGGCACAAGATTAAGACCACTCACCATGAGCATTCCAAAGCCAATGGTGCCTCTTGCCAATATTCCCATGATGGAACATATCGTGAATCTCTTGAAAAAACACGGGATTACAGACATCACGGCTTTATTGTATTATCAACCCGAATCAATAAAGGAGCATTTTGGGGATGGTTCCGCTTTTGGCATCACAATGAACTATGTGCAAGCAGATGCTGATTATGGAACCGCAGGAAGCGTTCGTAATGCCGCAAAGGATTTCAATGAACCCATTCTTGTGATGAGTGGTGATGTATTGACCGATATTGATATTTCTTCCGCCATTGCATTTCATAAAGAAAAACAATCTCAGGCGACGATATTATTGACAAGAGTCAATGACCCTTTGCATTATGGCATCGTGATGACAGACATGCACGGAAGAATCACACGCTTTTTGGAGAAACCTTCTTGGGGCGAAGTATTCACCGACACCATCAATTCCGGCATGTATATATTGGAACCTGAAGTCTTTGCACTCATTCCACCTGATAGAGAATATGATTTCGGTAAAGATTTGTTTCCCCATTTACTCAGATCAGACATGAATCTATTTGGGTATATCACGACTGGATATTGGAAAGACATCGGTAATCTCCATGAATATCAGAGTGCTTGTCAGGATATTCTGGAATATAATGTTGCGATCGACTTCAAAGGAAGCAAATCAGAATATGGACTCATTGGAGAACACTGCAATATTTCTGAATCAGTGCAGTGGAGCGGAAGATCAATCATTGGGGATAGAGTTAGCATTGGACCCAATTCCTCCATTCATCAGTGCATCATTG
>Ga0209770_10000278_pt1 | contig 29750 bp, 38 predicted proteins | sample LauGreSu1BDMLBDD_2_FD_187572 | JGI IMG/M metagenome (GOLD analysis project Ga0209770, IMG submission 187572) | Freshwater lake microbial communities from Lake Michigan, USA - Su13.BD.MLB.DD (SPAdes) (version 2) | ecosystem: Environmental > Aquatic > Freshwater > Lake | place: Lake Michigan, USA...
CGGTTTAAACGGAAACTCAAGAATATAAATTTTCCTTTCCCTCAAATAACTAATTGCGTTTTCTAATTTAGAAGGGGATGTCATTTTTCATCTCCAAAATTGAATCGCGCTGTTTAGTTGATTGATGCCCTTGCGTTGGTTCTTGAATAGCCAAACTCATGTATTTGTTTCCATCTTTCGATGTTTTTAACCACCCGCTAATGTAAAAATCTTTACCATTAACATTCAGTTTCCCTTTGTAATCGGGTTGTTTTTCGGTTTCTTTTTTATCGTTTTTAAATAATGCGCCATTGTTTGTATTGTCGTATGCCATTTTTAAACTCCAATCACGTTGTCAAAAAGTTCATCTACTTCCGCAAGAAATTTAATTGCTGCGGCTTCTACTGCATCCAATTCTTCTTGTGTTGGTTCGTAGAGTTTTACGAACATTTGTTGCTTGGGCGGGAATCTTGGGTCATAACTTACAAACCAGATTTTTTTCCGTCCGGTGCAAAGGGCTTGAACGCACATCTGTGGTTTATATTCTTCTGGAATATTGTCTTTGTCAAGTAAATATTTAAGATGCGTCATGGATGATGGACATTTGGTTTCAATCAAATTCCCATCGCTTGTAAATCCATCTGGCGATGCACCAAAATTTTCGATTATTGGGTGCGGAACAAATCCTACGTCTTGAATCAAAATGCCGGTTTCACTCTCAAATTTTTCTTTTGCCAATGGTTCATGGTCAATTCCCCATTGCATTGCAGCATTAACGTATTTCGGAACAATAATATCTGTCATGCGTTCCGTAACTATTTCCATTTTTAATTTAATTCGTTCGGATGTGTCTTTTCCTTTTTGCGTAAATGACATTGCGTCTGCCATACGCGAAGCGGTTAATTTCCCAATGCGTTGATTAAACCAATCGCCATTGCCTTGTTGTTTGTTTTCTTCTCTCATTTAAGTTTCGCTTTCGCAAGGTCTTTTATTGTTCCAAGCATTACCCGTTCGTCGGGATTAAGTTCTGACCATACCTTTTGTAAATCTGCCAGTGAATCTGAGTTTTCAATTTTGAATTTTAAAGTTTCGTAATCGCCGCAGTTTTCTTTATTAAAGTTCTGAGTTTGAACAGAAGCATTGCCATCATCATCTTCTGGCGCAATGCCACAAGCTGCCATCAAAGAACCTCGTCGGCAATAAGTTAATGCGCTCATATAACCTTGTGCATCATGCTTAACCGCAGGAAAAAACAACTTCCCGCCTGAAAGCTGTTCGCCGGATTCATGTAGAAAAATAGTTTCAACTACTATGCCATTATCATGCGGGTGCGTTGTTTGAATCAGAGAAATACGGTTATCATTTAACGCATTCATTACTGCATCAACGCAAGAAGCCAAATCCGCGTAACGGCTTTTGAAATGCGGATTAACCGAGTTTTTCAACGCCGGGGTGAATTGTTTTTGTGCCGCCAAGAATGCTGCTGCGATTGCTTTCATGTTTTGTGCTTTCGTATGTGTTTAAAATATCAATCAATTTATCAGTCAAATATTGACCGTTAAAATGAATGTCGGGGTTATCACGCAAAAATTCCGCCATACCTAAAAAACTACCAAATGCTATTGCCTTCTCGTCTGACATTTGTCACCTCCTATTTAAATCATAAATTGTTAATTTTAAAAAGGCAAGGTTTTTTTAACAATTTAAGGGGGGGGGGTTGCGTTTGCCTAAATATTAGGGCATAATTGCTTCGCCTGTGAAAAAGACAGGTCGCTCTGTGGCGGGGCGCGAATGGAGAATGAACCCTTACACATTGGGTTTCGGTCTTGATGTGCGACTTTTCTCTGTTTGCGCCCATCTACGCCGCGACCTAAACCCAAGCTGTAAGGGTTTTTCTATTGGCCGCACTGTCCGCGATAGCAAAGAGCCTGAATGGGCTGCTGACAAGAAAACACATGGAGCGCGCTCACACGGTGCGTATCCTTCGCGGCGTGTCAGAGAGCGACCGCGCAAGATAGACGGTTCAATGGTGAGACAAGCCGATTATCGAGAACTCTCTGCCTTCGGGTGCTGTAGGAATCTCAGGAATCATTGGGAAACTGGCAGAAGTGATATGGGCTATCACCTTTGGGGAACCTATGTTTATAAAAAACGATACATTTTTACAGCAAATTAAAGATTTCAGTGGGTTAAAGTTTGATTCGATTTCCCCAACGGACATTGATGGTTTTCTTGATTTCGGTAATAAACTATTTGTTTTTATTGAAACCAAGTTTGGGGATTCACAGCTTCAATACGGCCAGCGTCTAGCCTTAGAACGCTTATGCGATGCAACCCATAATCCGCCATCGCGTAATTCAATCGTTTTAATAACTCGGCATGATACCCAAGCCGGTGAAAAAATTGATTTGGCAGAAAGCGTTGTCTTTCAATATCGCTTTGATAAAAAATGGGCAAATTGCGAACCAATTTGTTTATTAGATACAATAAATCTATTAAGAATCAAATATTTACAAGATTCACAAAAATAATTCTTGCCTTTTGGATAATTTACAATTTATGATTGTTTCACCTTAACCAAAGGAGATACGACATGACACAAAACGAAATTATCAAGAATCATCTGAAAACCCATAAGACCATTACTACCCTGCAAGCATTTTCCATGTATGGAATTACCCGCTTGGCTTCACGAATTTTGGAACTGCGCGATTCTGGAATGAAAATTTCTGGATATATGATTGATGTAAAAAATAGACGCGGCGAAATTGTGAAAGTCAAAAAATATTATGTGAGTAAATAATGGACTTTGGCGGAGAATTTATAACAACTGTCACTGACATTGACGGTAATGAACATGAAGTTACTGTTCAATATAAAGGTTATTATTTTCCAGCAAAATTGAATGGTTCTCCCGAAAATTCATATCCCGCTGAAGGTGAATTAACTGAATTGGAAGTTGATTTGCCTGCCGGAATTGAATTTGATGATTTAGAAGATTATTTGCATAACAAAGCATGGGAGCATTTTGAAAATGGAAGATTTTGAAATTTTCTGGAAAGCATACCCTCGGCGGGTTGCCAAAGCTGTCGCTAGAAAAGCATGGATGCAAACCGCAAGGATTAGACCGCCGCTTGATGAACTATTGGCCGCGATTAATAATCAATGTCAATCTGAGCAATGGCAAAAGGATAACGGTCAATTTATACCGCACCCCGCTACTTGGTTACGAGGAGAACGATGGTCAGATGAAATGGAAATTGACGTTCCAAAACAGTTAAGCAAAACCCTCGGCACAATCGTTGCTCTTGAAAGCTGGAAACGTGAACTGGCTTAAGAGTGAAATCGTCGAAGGTTTGCAAAGATTAATTTCTTTACGTTTAAGAAACGCTCCTTCGGCAGACACGGTTACTGCAACTGCTGTAGTTTGGTTTGAAACAATATCTAGCAGACCTATTTCTTGGGATGAAAGGCTAGACAGGAAACGCATTAAAACGGCTTTTAGCGAGTTGTGCGCGACGGTTGATAGTTTCCCCGCACCCGCCCAGTTCCTGCGCTCCCTGCCGCCCCGTCAACAAGCGTTGTGCCTTCCCGCGCCTCAGTCTAAAGAACTTTCTGCGGAAAACAGGAAAAAACTGGATTCTTTATTGCAAACTCTGCGGAAAGTTAATTGATTCGGGCGTGTGGTGAAATTGGTAAACACAAGAGACTTAAAATCTCTCGGCTAACGCCTTGCCGGTTCGATTCCGGCCACGCCTACCATCAAGTAAAAATTCTAGTGCCTTGACGGTCAATAATTAACGCGGATTTTCTTGGTTTAAATTCTGGTGCATTAGGCACAGAAATATGAGTCCATGAATCAAACTCAAGAATAATCTGGTCATACGGAATTCCTGCATTAATACATGCTTCTACAATTTCACGCGGCTTCATTCCCGGCACCCGTATATCCGCAGCGCAGCCCAAACGATGCTGACTGCTATCTTTGCTTCCAACTGAATCATTTACTTTCTTTGAACGAAAGCCAGAATTAATCATTACTGGCTTACCACCTACCGCAGTTTTTACTTGCTGTAATAAAGCCGACAATCGCGTTAAATTGGCAATTTCGGTTTCGTTTGGAGTGTTATCCCATCCGTTTCGGTCTGCGGCCTCAGAGCGCGTTAATTCTTCAAGCGTAAAGTTTTCAGACAACTTCATTCTTTAGCCTTTTTCATATTCATAACTTTTTCAAGAGTGCGACCGCCAAAGTAAAACGACATAATCAACATGCCCCATTGCCCAAGCAGTTCAACGTAGTTGTTGTTCACCTCGATATCCCATGCCGACATTAGCCCGAATACCGTGTAGGTGACGAGGATAAATACCAGCGTCATGGGTCGGATGTTCTTCGACAACCAGCTATCGCTACCCATATCTGCCTTGAGCCGTTCGGTAAGTTCATGCTGCTCCGTAACGTCGGCGTTCAGTTGAGCAAGGTCGCCGTTCTGCTGCATTTCCAGCAGTTTCAGCTTTGCCTGTTCCGCAGCTTGAGCGTCAGGGAAGAATTTATCAATCAGCTTTGCGCCGACGGATAAAAGAGCAGGAATCGGAATCATTTTTTCTGCCTTTCTTCCATTAGTTTAGTTCTAACTTGAAGGTCGTGAATATCTCGATATATTTCTTCTTTTAGCTTGTGCCTTTGCTCGGCGGATAATGGTGAATCTGTCGGCACACCTTGCGGCGTAATAAGGGTAGGCATTTGCCCTTCTATTTTTGTCAAGCGCGTATTAAATGAAGATACTTCACCAAGCAGCCAAGCAAGTGAAGCCACCACAATCGGAATAACAGCCTTTAATACATCAGACCAGTTCATTATTTATTTACCAGTAATTTTACTAACAATACCCGCCCAAATCGCCGCGCCAATAGCCACAAAAACCGCCGCGACTAATGCCATTGTTCCGTAGTCAGAATATTTACGGAGCCGCTTTCCAAATCTCAAATCTTCACGAAATTCCTCGACTTGTTGCGGGTCGTCAATATCAACCCCCAAAATTGCAAACACTTTTTTAACCGATTTGTCGGCAATTTCTTGGCATTGCGGGTTTGATAGACAATCCATTTTTTTGCCTAAAATTAAGTTAAAAATTGGTTCAAATTATATATAACTTGTTCAGGCGCAACAAATTTATTGGCATCAAAATCTACGGATTCCCACCATAAAAATTGATTTTTTGATAAACAATCCCTGCTTTTTAAAAGATTAATGTTTTCAGGATAACCGTAAATGTTAGGGTCTGAAACCGACCATAATACTATTCCCCGTTTCCCCAAAGATGTTGCTAAATGTTGTATAAAACTATCGCAAGAAATCCATGTTTTGCATTGAAGTATCAAGTTTTTTAATTCTGCGATAGATAAATTTTTTCTGAAATCATCAACTAATTGATTTTCACCTTCAATGCCAACTTGAATAATTGGCTCATTGATTCCCGCAATAACTTCTTTCCAATACGGGTAGTTTTTAGGATTAACTTTTCCGTTGGTTAATTTTTTGGAATATGGACTAATAAGAATCATAGATACAACTTTCTGTATGCCTTTTCTAAACTTTCAGTCCAGTTCCATTCCGCCATTTTCTTATAAATATTCCATTGGTCTAAATCGCCAAATAATGCCTGCGCTTCCGCAATAGACTTGCAAGGTATGATTTCTGGATAGCAACCAAATACAACTGGATTTTTTATCTCAGGCAAGATTTTATTAAATACAATGTGGTCGCCCATTCCATTGTTTAAAACAACAATGGTTTTCTCTTTATAGCTAATAATGTTTCTGAATATTTTTTCGTCATGGTCAAACATTTCCTGCTTTTGACCGTCACGGATTCCGCCTTTAGGGTTTTTCATGTGCCATGTAACAGCTTTCGGCACAACTAATAATCTATAACCCTTTTGATGTATCCCGTAAGAAAACAATGTTTCTTCCCTATGGGCTACCCTAGACAATCCTAAGTTGTAATCGTGAACTCCCGCACGATACAAAAATGAACAATGTAAATGTTCAACAGACTTTATCTGTTTAATGTTTTTCCATTGAACGCTAGGTTCTGTATCAATGTTTTCAAGTAGTCCAGTAGGGTCTGAATTTTCAAAAAACAATGGAGGCGTAAGGATTGAACCGCCAATTGCTCCAATATTGTCAGCAATATACCCAGATAAAGTTTCTAATACGTTATGCTCTGGTATTGCATCATCATCAACCCGCCATACCCAATCAAATCCCATTGTGTTTGCAGATTGATGTATATGATGCTGGCCTTTCTTACCGGCAAACAACCATTCCCACTGAATATTCTTAATCTCTAGTATCTTAAAAAAATGCTGATACAGAAATTCATTTCTCATATCCTGCGGCTCGTCGTTATCATCAAAAATTACCAGCTTGTCCGGTAACTTTGTTTGATTGACTATCGCAAATAGAACTAAAGGCAAAGTAGAAAAGTATCTACCTTTTGTTGCAACAGAGCAAAGAATTTTAGGCATTGTATTCACACAACATTAAGTTCATACCGTCAAAAGGCACATCCCCAATTTGCCCGTTTTCACTCATGAATTTGTATTCAAATCCCGGAAAATGCTGTTCATCAAGCATGTGCAGCTTATGATGTTCGCCCCAAAATCCGGGTGATTCTTTGTATGGAACAGTTATCAGAAGTCTTTTACAATGACTTTTTAGCCTTTGCGCTATTTCAATTCCGTTATCTAAATGTTCAATAACTTCCATCGCAACAATCGTATCGTATTGCTGTAAGGGAAAAGTATTAATGTCAGCATGAACAAAGTTTTTGTTGTCGCCCCAACCTTCTTCTTTTGCTACTTCAATAATATTTGAATCGTAATCTAATCCAAGATAATTAACGGTATTGCCAAAGAATTGTGAACCATAACCATTAGAGCAACCAACTTCTAATACGGTATTCCCAATCAAGTTATTGGATGCCCATAGGTAACGCGCCTTTTCTCTCGGCGCAACTTCTTCACCTTTGATAGTCATATACCGTTCAAAGTTATTCATCAAACTCCATTTGTAATAAATAGGGTTATACTTCCGCGCCAATTTCCTGCAATTTTTACGAAATATGCTATTGAAGTCTTGAACTAAATTTGTATCGTGAACGGTGCCTTCGCCTTTGTGATAAATCGGGAAATATCCACCATAGCTAAATTCAGTTAATATTTCTTTTGGACTGGCTTCAACCATTTTAAAACCGGCTTTTACCGCTTCAATACAAAATTCCGTATCTTCACCAGTTCCTACGCCATATTCTTCGTTAAGCAATCCAATCTTTTCAAATACTTTTTTGTGAATCATCACGCAAAAAAATACGCAAAAATCATGTCCTGCTTCTGGTGAATGTTGACAAACAGGGCCGCAAATACCTACGGATAAATCCTGTAAAAAAGGAGCATCCATCATATTTAGCCAAAGGTTTTTTTCTTGCTCAAGTAGAACTGTATCGTTGTTTAACAATACAATTTTTTCGCAAGATGCTTTTGTGATTGCTACATTATTAGCTTTGGCATAACCCAATGGTTTATCGTGCCAAATTACTTTGATATTAGGAATTGCGGTTACTAAGTAATCAAGGTAAGACTTAGTATTATCAATACATCCATTTGCAGAAACAATAAGTTCAATATCTTGTAAATCTGTATATTTAATTATTGAATCAATGCAGGGTTTTAAGTATTTTTCGCAATTATTATATGTCGGTATAACTATCGTATATTTCATCTTGTATTATTTTATAAAAGTTATGCTCTCGGATATACCAAACTAACATTCTGACCTGCACTAAGCGCAGTCACAAATACAACTTGCGTTCCACTTGTAACAGTAACGTCAGTAGCGTTTACCATTCTAACGCCATTAAGATAAACGCTTATTTTTCCTGATACATAAGTAACGGATGTAGTAAATGTTGTTTGCGAAGCTGTCGAAGTAAATAAATCATAAACAACATTAGTTGGTGTTCCGCTGAATCCGCTGGTTCCAGAAAACCCAGACCGTCCGCTAAACCCACTGTATCCAGAATAACCTGATACTCCAGAGCCACTAAACCCAGACCGTCCGCTAAAGCCACTAATACCAGAAAACCCGGATGAACCATTTGTTCCATTGGTTCCGCTAAAACCAGAATAACCGGAGCGCCCGCTGAATCCAGAAATTCCGGAGAACCCACTAATCCCGGAAAATCCGCTATACCCGGAAATACCAGAGAAGCCGCTATAACCCGAAATGCCGGAGAATCCGCTGTATCCACTTATTCCAGAAAAACCGGAAGCACCATTGGCTCCACTAAATCCAGAATATCCAGAAATACCAGAATATCCACTGTAACCGCTAATTCCGCTATATCCACTTATCCCAGAAAAACCGGATGCTCCGTTTGCTCCATTAATTCCGCTAAAACCACTGTATCCAGAAATACCTGAGAAGCCACTATAACCAGAAATTCCAGATGCGCCATTAGTTCCATTTGCGCCACTAAAGCCGCTATAGCCTGATATACCTGAGAATCCGCTATAACCGGAAATACCAGAAACGCCATTGATTCCATTAAAACCTGATATTCCTGAAAACCCACTGTAGCCACTAATTCCGCTAAAACCGCTGTCTCCGCTAATTCCTGAAAATCCAGAATAGCCGCTATAGCCAGAATAACCAGAAATACCCGAATATCCGCTGTAGCCGCTTATTCCAGAAAAACCACTGTAACCAGAAATGCCACTAAAACCGGAATGTCCACTAATTCCAGAATAGCCACTATAACCGCTAATACCGCTATAACCTGATTGCGTAAACATTACTTGAGTTGCAGTAATAATTACGGACGGTATTTCTGGCGTTGTAACTGTTGCGGAACCTGAATCCAAACCAATGTTTGCGTTATCAGTTTGCCACATCAATTCCAAATAATCATTTGCCGCAACGGATAAAACAAAATTCCAAGCAGCAACAACATAAGGAGCATTTGACGGAACCGTTACTCTTGTATCGGAATCCGCAATATTTACTCCATTTTTACGCAACCAAATATTTACTGTTTGACCCGAACCGCCGCCCCCATTATTGTGAAGTTGCGCGGAGAACTGAAGATTGTAAACGCCTTGATTATCAAAAGTTATGCGAGAATTTGATACATAAGACACGCCTTGAGAATCAGGGTCAGATGAATTTACTGTGATTGCTGTTGGGGTATTTGCAGATGTAGTTTGGTCAATAGTTGACCAAAAAGAACCCCACGAACCAATAGCACCACCTAATCCAGATTTTCCAGAGAATCCTGAATAACCAGAAATACCCGAATATCCGCTTGCACCGGAAATACCACTGTATCCTGAAAATCCAGAATAGCCGGATGTTCCACTTCCACTAAATCCTGAATAACCAGAAACCCCAGAGCCACTAAACCCCGAAATTCCGCTATAACCAGAATAGCCCGAAATACCAGACCAACCAGAAATTCCAGAATACCCGGAATATCCAGAAATTCCACTATATCCACTAATGCCAGAAAATCCTGAATAACCGGATTCACCAGACCAGCCGCTTATACCGCTGAATCCTGAAATACCTGAAAATCCTGATTGGCCTGAAAATCCGCTTATGCCGCTAAATCCAGAAATTCCGCTATCACCAGAATATCCAGAAATGCCTGAATAACCAGAAATTCCAGAATAGCCAGAAATGCCTGAATAACCACTAAATCCACTGTAACCAGACCATCCAGAAAAACCAGATAAACCAGATGCTCCGGGCGGGCCTACAATTTGACCAGCGTCATACCATGCAGAACCATTCCAAACCCAAAGGTTTCCATCATCTTGAACAATATAGGCATCATTGACTTGGTTGCCAGTTGGCGGCAAATCGCCAACGGTCGCAACTTCGCCCTTTACATTAATGCTGGTTCCTTGCTGACCACTAAACCCTGAGAATCCGCTATAGCCGCTTACTCCGCTGCCAGAGTATCCAGAAATACCCGACCAGCCAGAAATGCCGCTATCGCCTGAATAACCGGAAATACCAGACCAACCGCTTATTCCGCTGTGTCCAGAAAATCCTGAAATTCCAGACCAGCCAGAATATCCAGATTCACCTGACCAACCAGAAATTCCTGAGAATCCAGAATAGCCAGATACGCCAGAAAATCCGCTATCTCCGCTAAAACCAGAAATACCACTGAATCCAGAATACCCTGAAATTCCTGAATAACCAGAATAACCAGAAATGCCGCTGTAACCGCTTACGCCTGAAAATCCAGAATAACCAGATTCACCACTGAACCCAGAATATCCTGAAGCACCAGACCAACCACTAAATCCGCTGATTCCAGAACTACCAATTCCAGAGTACCCGCTAAAACCAGAGTAACCGCTAATACCAGAATATCCAGAATAACCGCTTTGGCCGTAAATACCTCGGTCAATAGAAATTTCAGTGCGCGGAGTTGGCGTTACTTCTACATTAATATTATTGGCTTGTGAAACGGCTACTTCAGTTTCGTTTACAGAAACCGAAATATCGTTTACCTGCCCTTGAGTAATGGACAGGTGAGCCATTTAATTCACCACACCATCGGAGCGAACCAAGAATAATAGAAAGATAATATTGTCTTGCGCGGGAGTAGAACCAGCCGCAGGAAAACTAATCTTTATACGGCCAGAAAACCCTACACATTCTTGCGCGTTAATATCTAACTGAGGGTCGCTTGAGATTACTCCCCAAGCTGATTCGTCAATTACAAGCGTAAATGTTCCTTCTTCGTCATCCCTGTTTGTAATTGTTAATGCTACGGGAGAAGGAGGCGGGGAATAATCTGAAATATCAAACGTCAGACCATAACGAGTGTCTTTAATATCCGATAACTGTCTGCGGATAATCTGTGCGTCAATGGTTGCGCCGGTCAAATCCACCGCCACACCTTCATTGGAAAACGCAAGATTCCAGAATGTTTGCTGCGAGTAAACTAATTCGCCAGCAATAATTGGATTGTCGAAGCCGCTTACTTGTGTAAGCGTATTCTTGTTGAAAATCGCCATGATTACCCTTTCTGGTTAAAGCGCCGCGCACTCGCAGCAGCCTAAATCATGTCTTGTTTTTTATGGTTTTGGTGCCATTACAATTGGTTTTGGTGAGTTTACAATGGCATTTATAGAACCATCGTTTGTATCATACCAGAATTGGTCTGCGATAATTGATGGGTCGCAATCAATCCAAAATAAAGGTTCCGCTACTTGAAAGTCATTATCAGAAACCTCGCATACTCTTGCACTGTTTTCATAATCTGAATAAACAGGTTTTAGCGGAGTGCCTTCCCAAGCGGAAAGGTGTGATACAGAAAACCTTACATCAATTAATGCTTTCATGGTTTACCCCACGTATTCAATATATACAACGCCGCCAACTCCAGCGGTTTGCTGTGATGGAGAACCTAAAGACTGACCGTAACCTCTTGAGCCGGGTAGATAGCCAATAGTGCTGCTCCAAGCTACCGCCGATGTTCCGGTTCCTCTTGGCTTGGCACTGTAGCCCATAAAAGTATATATACAAGTTGGGTAAACAGTGCTTCCACCGACAAAAGTATTTGCCGTAGTTCCACTAGAACCAGCGCCATTTGCCCCATTTGCGCCGGGGCCACCCGGATTTGCAGCGCCACCACCACCGCCGCCAGTGGCGGAAATTAAAGAACCCAAAGAACTTGTGCCGCCACTTGAACTAATTGCGCCGCCAGAACCGACTACCGCTGAATAACCAGTTCCCGGAGTAACTGTATACATACCAATAGCAACACCACCAAATCCGCCATCACCGGCATCGCCGCCATCATTATCTGCTGGTTGTCCACCACCACCACCACCACCAATACATACAACTTTAATTTTTGTTACACCAGTTGGAGCAGTCCAAGTAGTTGTCCCTGATGTATAAAGCGCATATTGTAATTGACCAGAAGTGGGTGCAGATGAAACCCAAGCTGTTCCATTTGAAGTTAAAACATTTCCGTTAGTTCCAACGGCAGTTAATCCAGTTCCGCCATTTGCAACAGGCAAAGTTCCTGTAGCCCCACTAGCTACATCTAACTGACCAGAGGAATTAACTTTATTAGCTAATTGTGAAAGGTTAAAGGCTTGCGTCATACTGCCCCCGTTCTTGCGAAGGTTTGTTGAAGAAGTAAATTGGTAATTGTTGTCGGTGAATTAGAAAGTGTATATGTGCCTGTCGCCGTAGTGTAATCCGTTCCCTGTAATAACATCAATCCGTTATTGTATAAATTGAAAGCATTTACGTCATAACTAAATGAATACGTTGTTTGACCAATAATAGTATTGGCAATAATATTTACCGGACTACCATTGGGAACTGTTAAGTTATTCTGCGACCACTGAATAACAGTTAATTTCCCAGATGCGATATTTGGGAAATCCGTAATAGTTTGACCGTCAATATTATAATCTTGCTCGTTTACAACGGTTCCATTCAAAAACAATAATTCATATCCGCTATTTAAAGTAAATCCTGAAGCGGTATAAGAACCGGCATTAGTTAATGTTGCCGTATTTCTGGTGAATGAAGCATAAACGCCAGAAGTTGCATTGGAACTCTTAAACGAAACAATCGTAACAATATCGCCAGTTGTCGCACCAACAGATAAAGTAACTGTTCCCGTTGTTCCGCCAGTATCGGTATATTCAGAAGCATCTAAAAGAACGCCATTCTGAAGAACAAAACATTGTCCTGAAATATATCCAGAAGCGCGTGTAACAGTAAATACGGTTTGTCCAGAAGTCGCTGTAAAAGATTGTTTTGTAAAATAAAAATTATCTGGAGTTTCAAAACCTACTACTCGGCCATAAATATCAATAGTTAAGTTTGCAACAGAACTTGTTTTTGTGTAATCGCCGCCAAAATCCAAGAATTGTTGCAGCGAAGCAATGACACGACCATCAGGGCTATTAGTTACCGCAATTTCACCTGTTCCTACAGTTGTTGTTCCGGTAGAAAGTAATTGTCCTGTAGCGCGGTCTAAATCAATGTAATTTGTTCCATCTGGTAATGCCGCCCATACTGTAGGGTCAAATAAATTTGTTTGTGAAGGAACAAAAGCGCCGGTTCCTGCTGCATAAACAGCCAATCCAGTATCAAAGCTAAACTTTCTTCCAGTCCGATTGCTATAGCAAAGATAATAGGACGTTCCAAAATTAGGGTCTGCCAAATACCAAGTGTAATCAGACGCAGTAGGGCTTGGCGTAACATTATCTTGATTTAATAAACCATAATAAGAATGGTTACGCGGGTCTAAATCAAAACCAGTGCCAGTAATACTATCTGCATACGCAACAACTAAATACCTTTCGGTATATTGGAAAGTGCTTGGTCGCCATTGAAAAACAGAACTTGCAGAACTATACGGACTTGTCGCAATGCTATTAACCATGCGAGAAAAGAAATACCAATTACCCGCAGGAATATCTGAAATGCTAATTACCGGCATTGCTGTTGAAACCGGATAAGGATTGCCGTTAGGCTGAATCTCTGTAGTGCCAGCAAATATTAATTGCTCTTGAGTCGGGTTTGAAAACGCGGAATACCATAATTCCGCATATTGAATAATGCCGACTGAACTACTTGTAATCTGAACAATAAATGTAGGATTGGTTATTGTTGGGTATTGTGCAGAAACTACAGGAACAGGAATAGTGCCAAATAGTGTCGGGCTTCCAATCCCGGTATTGGGAACTGGCGCAAATTGAGTAATAGAAACATCGTCATAAATAGCAGAATTAAATTCTGACAATGTTAATTTTGCCAAGACTTGTCCGCTATCTTCAAAAGTCTGCACGACTTTATTTATTCTGAATAACTTTGCATCCCATCCGTAATTTACGCTAGTTACAGAAACAATATCACCAGCTTCTAATTGCAATCCGACATAGTTAATCGTGCATTGAACTTGCAAATCTTCCCTTGCGGATTTAAGCATACGGTTCGCAAGGTATTGTGCGCGAACGTCATTGTTTACTAATGGCAAGGAAACAGATTGTTTATTTACAGGCTCATTTTGGAATAATAATTCCGGCGCAATTTCCGCAAGGTCAAACGTCGAAGAATTAAATGAGTCTTGATTATTTTCGTCAGGAAACTTACATTCAATAACATTATAAGAACCAGCAATATCAATCGGAGTAATGCTGATAGCAGATACCATGTTGCTATCATTAATGTTCATAGCTACAGTGTAAGTGGGCGATTGAACAACAACACCCCATGTTCCTAATATTTCGTTATATCTCAAAAGGCAATCGCAACAAGATGCCATATCTTGAAGGTTTTGCATTATCGTTCTGTTAGTATCTATTACGCCATCAAAACGAAAACGGGTTTGCGTAGCAGAACCACCAGAATAAGGCTCGTATGTAAATGAACCATCGCAATAAGTATTAAGTGCGGTAAGGCTGGTTGTGTCTATTTGATTGACTGGAATGGCCGCGCCATAAACCGTATTGGTTAAGTAATCATTAAAACAATCGCCGGGTTTAGAACGGGAGTTTGTAATCTGAAACTTTGTTTGTTCTATACCCTGAATGTTAAGGTCTTGGTTGTAAGTTAAATGCAGAATTGCAAAACTGCAATTTGTCATTAGTTGAGTATTGTTCCATTGCCAGACAAGACCGCTAGATTGCATTACTTGAGTAGCAGACAGATTAGAATTCTGATTTGAATTTATGCCATTACTATAAAGGTAAAATTCAATGTTTCCATTTACAGGCTGACTTTCGCCTGTAGATTCATCCAGCAAAGAATCCACGCTATATAAGTTTGTGCCGTTGAATACTACTTTTTTGCCGCCGTAATAAATATCACCGAAAGTAATTGTGTCTGCGCCGTTTCCAGTAACTTCAGATAACGCAATAACATAATATAAATTTTGGTTATCTTCGGTAATGCTTAAATCAACAATTGTTCCGCCAACCCACGCAGAACCATAAACAACTGGTAATTTGTTATCTGTTGCTGGCGCTATTTGCTGTCGATTTCCGGGGTTTGGTGCCTGTCCTGCCAATCCGTTTGCGCCTTGATTAGGGCTAAAAAATGCTTTTGAGATAATTGCGGAAGCAACCATATTGATTGCAAAAGCTGTTGCTGTCATATACCAAGCAAAATTAGCAACAGCAACTTCAAATATTGCCGCAGCAATAACGCTACCTACCGCAAACGCCGGGGTCGCAAAACCAAGTAACAATAAAAGTGCGGCAATATATTTCATTATTGAACCCAAATTTCATCTTGTTTGCGATAGCCGAATCTTGAATAATTTACGTCAGGACTGCTAACTAATCGGCTCATTGTGTAATACTTAATACGCCCTGTAGTTTTTAATAATTCTCCGTATTCGTTGTATTCTTTTAAAAGCCTATATGCCGCAGTTCCGCCGCGATAATCAGGTTTTACATACCAAGCCAATTCATGCAAACCAAGAATTTTGTCAGACCAAATGCAAGGCAACACCATTGACAAAAGTATTCCATAATCATCAGCCAAAAATATTGCGCCACGACCAGCAAAAATTTGGTCTAACAATTTGTTTATGTATTCCATATCAGAATACGAATGGCAATATTGAATTGGACTTTCATCGGCAAATTGTTTCATCAAATCAATAATAATTGGCTTATGAAATTTTGTTGCCCGATAAATCATCTTTGCTTGCCAAAATAATAATTAATCGTTGAAATAAATGCGACACGGTTCATGCTGGTATCGCCAGAATTAAAGAACTGCCACGAATTATTATTAGTATATCTTCCCGCAGTTCTATTCTGAAGAATTAACTGGATTGAAGATGCCGCAACAGTAATTGTTCCGACAAATTGCCTTGCATCCTCTAACCATTCCTCTGAAATCGAAAAAGAGGAAACATAACCAGTGAAAAATTTATAAAGACCACCTGAACCGCCAGTTGTGATTAAAGCGCCATTAACATCAAAAAATCCATTCCATGCTTCAATCTTAGAGCCTTTGACATTTAAGCCTAAAACCCAACCAAGCATTGCGGTATCAATGCCAATCAAAGTAAATGTAGTTTCATTGGCGGTAGATTTAATGTCTTTTTGTGCATCGCCAACTTTCATTAAAATGCCAACGGCATCAAATGGTTCTGCATCAACAGCGGGAACCGTAACAGGTGCGGGAGTAGTAGCAAACCTAAACACTTCGTCCGCAGTCGTTACCCGCACGAATTGTGCGTATCGAATGTTATTAGTATTTTGAACCGGAGTTATTACGTTCATAACACAGCCTCAAAAGCCACGAAGTTACCAGACCATTGAATAAATGAATCATTGGTAATCGGCATTAGTGAATAAGTAGGATATTCACGCAGGATTACAGGAAATGTCGTGCCGGTATAAGAACTGCCGCCCATACTGACAGTAGTTCCGTATTGACCGATTACAGCCGCAACAGGACTTGCCAAAGCAGCCAATAGATTCCTATGGACTGGAATGTTTACCGTTGAACCAGAGCCGCGCAAAACGTCCGAAGTAGCAATATACGAATACAAACCGACTTGGCAAAAGTCGCCTTTTTTAACGATATATGCAGAAGAACTAATTGACGGTAAAGAACCCAATACAAGGGTTTTGTTTGCAGATGCGGTTTGCCATTGGCAAGACGCAATCTGCCCTGAAGTCATATCGCCTTGATACTTGATATAGTTCAGCCATCCGGTAGAACCAAAATTAAGGTATTGAGTTAAAGACTTGTCGTAATACCTTAAATCCGCAAGCAAATCTCTATTTTCTGAATACAGAAGATAGTTCATTGGCTTCATGGTAAATGCAAACGGAACAACCGTCAGAATTTCACTTGTTGAAATCCTTTGGTTTCGGCTTAACATTTGCCCAACAAACCGCTGGTCATTAATCCCAACGGATTCAGAAATTGCCAATATAGTATTCAGGCTCATAATTACCTACTTTGCGGAACAGACCGCGATGCGGATTGGTTTGCAGCCCATACCGATTCCTTATTCCTAGCCAAGAATTGTGCCGCAGATTGCGTATCTATGGCTTGCATATTGGCGATATAAGGGCCGTTATACACTACTTGGGGAGTTCCGGTCATTCCTGCCATTTGCTGATTAGGAATAATCGTTCCTGCGGTTCTAGGAATAAACAATTCAGGGCCATTTTCACCAACCAAACTAGGAACACCAACCGGCGGACTTCCGCCATCAGCAAAACCCATTCCCGCAGTTTGTGCGGCCAACATTGCGGTTTGCTCTGAAAATGGATTTGTTCCATAAGTCATTGCAGTAGAAAGTAAATTGCCAGCTTTTGAAAATAATTGTGATGCTTGCATTTGTAATTGAACACGCAGCAAACCTTGAATAATAGATTGAACTAAACTTTTAAAGTTTAATTTTCCAGTATTTACAAAGTTTGACAATGCTTGATTCATATTATCAACCACAAGCGTAAAAGATTCTTCGCCTAATTTAGCGTAGTTCTGCGAATCTTCCGCATATTTACGATAAGCATTTAGCCAGCCTTCATTAAAACTTTCTCTACGTTGCTGTTCAATTTCTATTGTTTTCTTTTTTGCATCATATAATTTTTCTTCATTTTTTATTTCTTCTTCAATTCGCTCTTTTTCTTTTTGATACTGGAAACCAATACCCATTTGCTGCCTTGCAAGCAATAATTGGCCTTCCAAATCATTAATTTTCTTTTCTGTTTCTAATCTTAAAAGTTCTAATTGATATTGTTTTTCCGTTAAATAATATTTGTTTCTATCTAATTCTATTCTTTGAAAATCATATACGCGCGATTTTTCTTTTAATTGATTTTGCAGATTTAAAATATCCGCTTCGCGTTGCGCTTGTTCATTTAATAATTTTATGTCTGAAAATGCTTTTGCTTTTGCTAATTCCTCGTCTTTTCTGGCTTTTGCAGAAATTAAACCTCGTTGTTCTAAACTTAAATTATTTTTTGCTAATGCTGCTGCTTCCGCCGCCTTAATAGAAACTAATTGTTCCTCTAGTCTAAATTCTATTTCTCTAATTTGTATTGCATATTTTGATTTATCAAGATATTCAATACGCATATCGTTTCTGCGTTTTTCAATATCAATAAGTTTTTGTGCTGCTGCTATTTGTGCTTTTGCACCAGCTAATTCATCACGCTGTATTTCTTTTTTTGCATCTTTTTCTTTTTCTGTTTCATCTTCCCATTCACCAGAAGCGCCACCTTTTCTTTCTTTATCGGCCAAAGCATATAAATCAGTATCGCCAGCCATTAACGCTGTAACTCCCGCAGCAGCAGCTAAAGCAGCCGCAGGATTTTTTGCAAGCTGCATTGCTTTAATTGTTGCTGTTGATTTGCGAATATCATTTAATGCTTTTGCGAGAATAATAAATTGACCAACAATTTTAGTTACAGCAGTAATAGTAGCTACAGCGGCAATAGTAATTAATAATGCTTTTAATTCTTTAATTCCAATTAATCCATCGCCGGTAAAAGGGGAAATTAAATCAGTCATGGCAATCTTTAGATTGTCCATTGTGGTTTTTAAATTATCGGAAAATTCTCCAACTCGTTTAATTGCGGCAGCATGTTCATCATAATCTTTTGTTGTTTTATTTAATTTTGCAGAAACACTTTCTAAATTAACGCCAATACCACCTTTACCAAAAAATTCTTTGGTGTAGGTTGCGCGTTTTGAAGCATCTTCTATTTTTGAGATTTGCTCTGTAACACGCTGTAAGGCTTTTTCTGGAGTTAATGTTTCTAATTCTTTAAAAGATATTCCGATGCTTTCAAATTTTGAAATAGCCGATTCCGTTCCGCGTCCGGCTTCTTCCAGCATTTGATACATCTTGCCAATCATTACACCAGCTTTTTCTGCCGTTCCGCCCGATGTTTGAACCGCATCGCGGAATTGAAGAACTTTGGGAATTGATAACCCAAATCCTTCTGACATATCATTTACTTCATTGCTAAAAGCTAATGCAGATGCGGTAAGAGCGCCAAAACTGCCAACACCAATACCAAGCGCACCGCCAACGGAATTCCAAACTCGACCCAAACCTCTAAAATTATTGGTTAAAGCATCTAACGCGGTTTGTAATTCACGCGCTTGTTGTTTGGCTTGTTTTGTTGCTTTATCCCATTCAACCGTAACAAGGCCAAGTTTTACTGAAAGAGAACCAATTACAGCCATTTTTTATCCCTTCTTGGCATACTTGCCCCAATGAATTTCAGACCACAAATAATTAGCCAAACTTTTTAATATATTTTGAATATTAGTTTCCAAAGATATTCTTAAATATGGATGCGCCGCAGTTCGCGCATTTCCAAATTCTTGCGATATGGGAACAGGTTTTTTATTTTCGTATTTAACTCTTAATTTGCCGCGCTTTCCCATCGTGTAACTTTTAACAGTATCCTCACGAATTGGGCTAGAAGTAACACGCGCCATAAACATTTCGCCTTGATAAGACGAACTGTTTTTATCTCTTTGTCTTGGGCGATGAACGGCCAAATAAATATTATCGGCTAATTGACCTGATTTTTTGGGTGCATGTTCTTTTGCAGACATTAAAACAGGTTGCATGGCGTTTTTTAACCCTTTGCGCCATAAAGAATCTGTTTTGCCTTTCCCAATTTCTTCGGCGAGTTCATCCATTGCTTTATATAAGCCATCAAAACCAGCAACGTATGATTGCCCGTTATCAGCCATTTAAAAATTTCTCCGGCTTAAATCCACGGGCTTGCGACATAAATGCTTTAAGACCTTGATTTACAGCATCGGCCTTTGGCATTTCAAAATCTGGATTTTGAGAATATTCCGTTACCCACGGGAATATTTTATCTACTTTATATGCAGGAGTATTTGCAGGGCGCAAATAATTAAATAAAGCAGTTGTTACTGGCGCTAATGCGTCATATACGCTTTTGGTTCCGAGTATGCCATCTGAATACATAACTTGAATTTCCGTAAAAAGTTCTTCATCCAGTTGGTTAACATATTCCTCGGTATGACCATTAAAAACCATTGCGGCTAATACTTGCCTACGCAATGACCTTCTTAGTTTTTTTTTGCTGTGTTGTAATCAGGTTTAATGGCCTTATCAATTTCGTCCAAAATGATTTTTACGATTGCTTCAGGAAATTCCTCTGAAATTTGTTCGTAAGTTTCGTTAATTGGCTCTCCACTTTCTGATTGCAACAAATGAAAATATTTTTCTACTCGCGTTTCATACATTGCGGTCATACTTGCTACTTGTCGCAATGATGTTCCATTTACTTCTACGTCATTTTCTTTAATAACAATCGTCTGTTTTTCTTTATTGATTGCTTGCAATAAATCATCGCCAGATTCTTTAATTGTTTCCAATAAAGGTGCGGCATATTTTTGATAAATTGCCTCCACTTTTTCTTCAGGCGGATTAGTAATAATTTCCGTAATTTGTTCTACTTCACTTTTTAATGGAATTCTTACCCGCAAATTAAACGCAGTTTCACCAACATCAATAGTAATTTTTTTGATTTTGGCTTTGTCTTTTACCGCATCATAAGATGCGCCTAACTTTTGTGCGAATGTCATGTATTAACCTTTATCATTTTGTCATATATTGCATCATTAAGCCGTTTTGCATAATCGGCTACTTCTTCCGGGGTCATTTTATCCGCATGAAATTTTGCAATCTCATACGCAATATTGATTCCGGCAATTCTTTGCTGGTGAAACCCAAACCAATTCTTTGTGCCAGAATTGGCTTGAGTTACCAGATAATTAAATAAATCATTGTTGTTTTGTATTGTATTTGTCATGTTTTCTCTATTAAGTGTTGTTAGACCAGCCGTAGCTATTGCCGCCAACCGGATGAATCGTGAAGATAAATTTACCTTCCGCAGATGGCGACATATCCCATTGCAGACCGCCAACCCGCGCATTAAAGGCATAAGCAACGGTGTCAGTGCCATCGTAAACGGCGATAACGTAAGTGCGGATAATCGTGCCGCTATAACCATCATCACGGATTAACAGTTGCGCGGTATCTGCCGGATTCCAAGCAGAAGTAATGGTCAGCGAAGTAACCTGATTCTGCGTAGTAATCTTCGCGCCAGTGCGAGCGCCAGCAACCGAATAAGCCGCAAACGCATCATCAGCGCCGAAAGTCGGCACAGCTTCAACAGGAACTTGAATACCTGCGGTGCCAGTGCCGCCAGCAGAAGTGCCAATAATATCTGCTACTTGTGCAGTCCACGTTGACAGTTGTGCATCGGTCAGCGGGGTCGGAGTAGCATCATCTTGACACCAGAGGGTCGCAACATAACCGGGCAAGACTTTATCAATAAGTGCCATTTTTTAATTCCTTAATAAAGTTAATAAAATCTTGTTTTATGTTGGAACATATATTGTGCAGTCTAAAAATATTTGATTTAGACCTAATTCATTATCGTAACCATTGTAAAGCCAAACTACATCTGCTTTAGCAATAAAAAAACCATTTTCACCGCCAAATTGTCCAGAATATCCATGCAAATCTTGTAATACTGTATTGCTCAAGTTTAACGCATCATTGAAACTTTGGGAAAAGATACTAATTTGAAAGACCGGAGTATCAATACCTTTATTATTTTGCGTTTGACCAGTATATACGGGTTGGTGAATATTCCTTAAATTCCAAGTAACAAAAGTCGGCTCGGTAGCAAAATTCCGATTAAAATTTGCATAAGTTGGATATGGGTCGCAAATTTCCGAAAGTTGGAATTGGATTGCAGTTGCATAATTAACAGGATTTTGTTGCGTCATACCGGCACCACGGGGTCATTCCGATAGCATAAAAATGTTATTTTCATGCGGTCATTAGATTCCCGAACATCACTAATTCGCCAATCAAATCCACGCCAATTTATTGCATACAAATTTTGATTATCAACCATTTCTTTTGTATTAGGCGTGTAATTTAAAGTGATATTTACTAAATCAGAATATGCCCTATATCTTTCTGAAATTCGCAATGTATTAGAAACATCGTGAACCAAACCGCGCGTCAAAAACCAATCAGTCAATGTGGTTGTATATTCGCCAACAGAATCAGTCGAATTTACTACATTTTTGACTGTTAGGTTTTCGTATCTAACAATACCCATTACATCACCAACGATTTATAAGGGCGCAATAATTGTTCAATACCAAAAGGGATTTGGTTAAGTTTGGTTTCCGTTGTATTGCTTCGATTGTTATATAAATGCGTAAGCATTAACAATCCGGCTTGTTGAACGATTGGATATTGAGCAATAAAATTAGCCGGAACCGTATAAAGAACTTGAAGCGGATTAGCAATTACTTGGCTAATACTGTTTGGAATACTTTTAACAACTACACGGTTTCCTGTTGGGTCGTAATAATATTGTGATTGGTTAATTGTTACTGACGCAGGATTAGGGTCGCCAATGTAGCATCGAACTTCATTAATAGTTACGCCATTGTATCCAGCAGATACTTCTGGAAGGTCAAGGTAAATAGCGTTACTGAAAAAACCGGGGTTTCCATAGTAAATACGGTATTGCGTAGAAAACATCGAAATACCAAGATAATCTTCAATCGCAAACCGTGTAGCCAGTTCTAAGCTGCTCAAATATGAGTCTTGGCTTTCATCATCAACAAGATTTAATTGTTGCGTAATCTGTTCAAGGGTAAGCCATTCAGTCATTAAATCGCGGTTTACCTGCTCAATTTTTGCGTAATTGAACGGGTTTCTATTCGCCGCAAAAAATGGAGCAAGCGTCAAATTTTCTATGGACATATTAGCCCTTATTAAACGCCAACCAGTCGAACCCCGGCAAATACATCACGAATGGTAGAGCAAGTCCGCTTTTCGGCATAAATCGTAACAAAGCCGGGGGCAGTCTGTTCCAGCATTTGCAGCTTCATTTCTTCGTTGTCCGCAATGGTCACAAAGCGATTCCATGCGGCCAGATATACGGGATACTTGCCAGCACCAGCAATATCCATATACGGATTAGGAATAACCGGAAACCCTGCAATATGCCCAACAGCGTAACCATCAACTTCACCAATATCAAGGAACAGCGGCAGTTGTTGGTCATCACGAAGTTCACGCAAATTCTTGATGGTTGTCGGGTGCATCATCCAAGCAGTTGATTGATTGTTCCAATACTGCGCGGGGAGTGCAGCAGCCAAATTCATAATGTCGTTATACGCAACAGCAGCCGCACTTGCTTGCTGAACCTGCAAGACGGTATGGCGACCATTGGTATCTGCCGAACCATTACTGCCAAATGCCGCAGCACTGGTAGAACCAGTGTAGAAATTCAGTCCACGCAGACCATCAGTGCTACCAGTTTGCGGGGTAGCGGTGCCAGTCGAAAGGTCATTATTAAGAACCATGCTTAAACCTTCTTGTTGCGCGAATTCCAGCGCAATATCTTCAACAATGGTTTCTTCCAGCGCATCAATATCGGACATTACCGCAGTCCGAATCGGAACTACCGCATTAATACATTTTAAGGAAATTTGCCAAAACGAAGTGCCGTAATTTCCCACATTATTCTTAACGCCATATCCCCACGGATTAGTGGAACCCGTTTGGATTACTGTAGCGTTACCAGTCTTAACAACAAATGCTTCATCCGAGCCAATAGTCGTAATAACACGGCTCATTGCGCGAATGGGATTTGCGTATCGCAAAGCAGCGAACGCATCGTCATAAATAACTCTACCGCCGACACCTGAACCCGAAGCGGTTAAGGTAGAGGCTTCCGCAAGATTAACGGTAGCTTCACCTTCTTTAAGTGTCTTTTTAACTGCATCAAGAATCAGGCTCATAAATTATCCAATCTCGTTTATTTAAAAGAGGGGAGCAAGTTTCCCTGCTCCCCTTCCTTTATTACGCGCCGGTAGCGGTCGAGCGATACCGGATAATGCTGAACGGGTCAACAACGCTGGTGCAAAGACGTTTTTCACCGTAGAAAGTTATAAATCCGGGTTGCGTTTGGTCGTAGCGACGCAGAACCATGTTCAGACGGTCAACGATGGTATGCCCACGGCTCCAATCACCGAAATACATCGGATACAGAGAAACGCCATCGTCCTCACCCGGCGACGTCGGATTGTCGAGATATTTATTCACGACAACATCGAAGCCAAGCAAGCGACCGACAATGCCGGGGTATTCCAGCGGCGACATGCGCTCAAACACCGGAGTGTTGTTATCGTCAACCAGCCCACGGATGCCAGCAAGCATCAGCGGGTTAATGACAAACTTACAACCCGGAGTCCAATACTGCTGCGGCAGGTCGTGGATAAAGTTAATCAAGTCTTTGTAGCTGACATTGTTTACGGCAGTATCACCATTGGTAGTAATTTGGTCATACGTTGCAATGTCATGCAGACCAGACGAAGAACCCGTACCACTGGTTCCGTAATCAGCAACAGTGATTTCACCCGGAGCATACGTAGCAGCAGCGCCGCCGTATTGATTCAGACCGCGCAAACCGTTAGTACCGCCATAAGCCGCACCTGCATCTTGGTCGTCGTTCTTAATCATCGACAGTGCTTCAACTTCCGAGAACTCGACCAGCATATCCGAAACAACATTGCTTTCCAGACCGTCAATGTCGTCCAGCGCAGCGGTACGAATCGGGAATTGCACGTTCAGGTCTTGCAGCGTCAGTTGCCAGATGTTCGTGCCAACAGTCGTTGCGCCGCCGTTGTTTTGAATGGTGTAACCCCAAGCAGGGCCGGTATTGCCGATTTTGGCGCGGAATTGATACGTTGCGCCTTCGGTTGATACATTACGCGAGACACCACGCATCGGGTTAGCAAGACGCAGAGCAACAAACATCGGGTCATAAGCGGTGCGACCACCGATGCCAGCGCCAGAGCCAGTTAAGGTCGATGCCTCTTTCAAGTAAGCATCATACTGGCCTTCGTCAGCAAACATATTGATTTCTTTTTCCATCGTGCGGCTGGATTTGTAGAAATCGCGCAGTTGTTCTTTAACAGAACGGTTTACATCTTCACGAACACTTTTCGCTACTTTGATAATTGCCGGGGCTTGAACTTGAGCAACTTTTGCTTCAAGAGCTTCCAGCTTTTCATTAACTTCGACTTTAACTGCTTCAGCAGCGGCAACAGCAGCGGCTTGGACTTCTGCAATCTTGGCCGCTTGCGAGGCTTCAATTGCATCTAACTTTTCGGTAATTTTTTCAATCATGTTAACTCCTAGATACGTTTTTGCAGAATTGACAGAAGTTCCCGCGCCTCAAGTGCGGCAAGAATCTCTGACTCGTTTACCACCGCGTCAGCATCCCGCTGATTTGGGGAAATCTCAGTTTCTACGTCAGCATCCCGCTTGACATATTCCCTGAGAGAACTAGACGCGGTGGCCGCATCTTTACGCGAAAACCCTGCATCCCGCAGGATTTTCTCGATTTTTCGCTCCGTTAATCCAGCAAATTCTAATTTCTGGATTTCGGCATTAGGATTATTGGGATACATAACAACGCTGACTTCACGAATACCACCTTTGGTAATTTGAAAGTAAGCATCATCGGTATCTTCGACTTCTTTACCATCAGCATCAACCATTGCGGCTTCATCAGCGTAAGCGCCAACAGAAACGCCGCCAAACAAGTTGGGCGATTCTTTTAAGACGGTATAAAGGTCAGAGCCGCCGACCGTATTTGTATAAATACGTCCATTGGCGGTCATACCTTCATCATCAAAGTTAAATTCTGTCCATTCACCGACAGGCATACCCATGTCGTTATGGTTCAGAAACATTGGAAGTGGTTTGCCGGATTCCGCGAATTCTTTTGCCCAAAGAGAAAAACCTTCAGGCTGATAATTAAACTTTCGCCCATCCGCACCTTCACGCGCACCCCAAGTAGTTACTCGCGCTTCAATCGTTCCTGTTGGATTTTGGCTTTCGTCCGCGTTTGGACTTAACTTTAGTTGCGCTTCGCAAACTATCGTCAGATTTTTCATTGATTACCCCATGTTTAACAGATTGATTATCATCTTTTATTTTGTGGGGCATTATCGGGTTTATGTCAAGTTTAACATTAGATGTTTTTACTTGGGAAGCCAATGCCATAATTATCTTATGTAAATGCTTCATTTTCCGATATTCATGCGCCTAGTTTGATTTCCCCCGCCGCCACCAGTATCTTGCGGACTGGAGCCGGGAATCTCATTGTCAGATTTATTATTTGCCGAAATTAACTCATCTGCGCCTTCCATTTTGGCAACATTCATATATTCCCTTGCCTCATTGGGGGTCATAATTCCTGCTTTGACACCGGCAACAACAAAATTCATTTGGTCTAACGGAGCGCCTTTTAAGAATTCTTTGGTATCAAATCGAACGCAAAGATTGGGATAACCTTTTAACAAATGCTGTTTTAACTTTTGTTCAATGTTAATAACCATTGGATACATGGTTGTTTTGTAAAATTCATCCAGCATAGTTTGAGTATTATTATATTTACCGTCAGCAATACCAATCATCGCAGGGGAAACGCCGAATAATCCGCAAATCCGCTTCATGGTTTGCATTTTCAGATTTGCAACGTCCGCATCTTGGATTGTCAGCATATCAACAGGCATATATTTCATGCCTTGGTCTAACAACATGCCTTGACCAGCCTTACTTTGGTCAACTGCCCTTGAACCAGTCATTGCCGACCATGCTTCTTTCAGTCGCGCAGCAATTTCTTTATATTTTGCGTCAGGAATAACTTGTTCAGTAACAAAAATGCCCGAAGGTTTTGCGCCGTTCTGCATTACAAAGTTGGCGTAAAGGTCAATATCTTGGTCTAACGCAACAAGTTCTGTCGCCAAGATTCCTTTATTGAAACCGCTTGAACCTTGCCAAGCAGCTTCTTTGATGTGCATTACTTGGTGCGCCGCAAGCGGCTGGTCTTTGCTGAAACCGTAAGACGGAGTAGATAACCGATAAGAAGGATAACGAGTCGGCGTTAGAATAACCGAAATTAAAGTCGAATCAAGGTTATACATTTCAATCGGGGTTTGAGTCGAATCTTTCTGGTCTTTTCTCCACCATAAAGTAAACGATTCACCCGCAATGTCTTGCCACATAGACCATTGATACCAAAACTCATATTTGTTTTGGAAATTGTTTGGTTCTTGCAGCAGATTTAATACTTGTTTTGCTTTGGTTTTGTCTCGGCTACCTACGTTTGTATCTTTCAACGCATCAACAAATGTTCCATCATCTAGTTTATACATGACGGAAACCGGCAACTGAGCCAATGCTCTTGCTTTCAAACCAACGCAAGCCATAATCGTGCTATTGCGCGTCAGTAGCGATACATCTACTTGCCTACCTGCAACGGTGTTGCTTGAAGTGGTAACGTAAAGTAATTGTGATGCTGTCGGCTGCTTATTAGCCGTTGAATAAAGAACTTGATTGCCTAATTGCAGTTGGCCTAATACGGTATTTGCTTCATTTTTTACCGTAGATTTTCGCTTGAAAATATCTAAAATAGCCACTTTTTTTACCTTTTATTAACGCTTTTGCACTAAAAACTTCTGAATCCAAAGCTATTAGATACAAAAGGATTATCTAAACTGCAATGCGCCGCAATAATTAAAGCAATAATTCCATCAACTTTTGCGCTTGTATCTGCTTCGTTTTTACGGATTTTGATATTTCCATTTACATCAGTATAACAAGAACAGTTAGCTAATTGCCAGCCAAGAAAAGGATTCCCGTCATGTTTTATTTGCTGGTTTAATATCATTTTTTCTACATATTTAGACGGATTGTTTAAAACCGCCATACCTTGCCCAACCTTTTTAACCGGAATTCCAGCATCATGCAATCGGGCAACTAAAGAAGCCGCGTTGTAAGCATCATATCCAACTTCTTTAACATTGTATTTTTCGCATTGCTGTTTAATATAATCCGAAATTTCTCGGTCGTCCATTACATTGCCTTCGGTTAATTTTAAAATGCCCGTATCTTTGGCAACTCTAAATATGTCTAAATAATGTTTTGGTATTAACTTCATTCCTTCTTCTGGAAGGAAAAATTGCCATTCTGCTTCGTAATCTAATTCGCCAAACCGTTTTAATGTGCAAACCGCATTTAAATCTCGCGTTGCCGCCAAGTCAAAACCAATAAATACTGCTTCCGGATTTTCCTTTTTTTCTTTTGTAATACATCTAGGATGTTCCCAATTTGCCCTGTCTATCCAAGCGGCATTAGAAGATACAAAAATATTTAATGTTTTGCAGAGGAATTCGTTAAGGGCGGCGGGTTTGTGTTTTGCTTCTTCGGCTCGTTGTGCAATGGCTTCATCAAAGACGCTGATTCCATGCATCGGGTTAGCTTTTCGCCAATTTGCGGGGTCACGCCAATCGTCGCCCAAGTCCAAACCATAAAGCAGCCCAAACCAACGGGGATTATCATTAGCTTCACCTGTAAGCATAGAACGCAACATTGAATAATCTTCGTAGAACTTTGTTTCTTTTGTAAATGACGCGGTAGTAATATAAATCCGCAAAGGATTTTGTCGGGCGACCATCCCCGAATGTAATACTTCAATACTGTTTCTATCTACAATTTGTGCGCTTTCGTCAATAATCACGCAAGATGGATTTTTGCCGTCACCTGTTTTTTTGGTATCTCTACTTAATGCCTTAAACATACTTTGCGTATCGCCGCGTTTATTTATTGTATATTTGCTAACATTAAATAAATCGGCTAATTCTTTTGGCATTGCATCAATAAAACCTTTAGCGGCATCAAAAACAATAGTTGCTTGTTCACGATTAGTTGCCAAAGTAAAAACTTCTGCGCCAGCTTCACCAAATAATAATTCGTAAAGCGCAATTACCGCCGTTAAAGTAGATTTACCTGCTTTCCGAGGAATAAATAATATTACGTCCGTTACCATTCTCCGCGTTAAATCTTTCTTGTGGCGGAAACCGTAAACGGCGCAAATTAAAAAGATTTGGAAAGGCTCAAGAATTACATTTTGCCCTGCTTGTGGCCCTTTGGTATGTTCTAAAGTAGCCGCAAAATTCAATACGTGGTCAGGGAACCGTTCGTCAAAAACCCATTCCCATTCTTTATTTTCGTATTGATTTATAAATCTTTGTGCGGCAAGTTGAATATTTTTGCACACATTGATTTCGCCTTTAGTAATATCTCTGGCGTAAGCTACCCCATCTTGCCAATTCATTTAGCCATTGGGCCTTTGAGGAACGCTGCTAAAGGAGATTCTTTTTCGACTTTACCTGCGCTTAATCTGCTGCGCGGGGTTAACCCTAATTCATTCATTAATTGAATAATTAGCGTCATGGTTTTATTACGCACACCAATGTAAGGATTTGGGCCTACGGTTGCGCCATTATTGAATGTGGTAATAATTCCGTTTTTGTTAATGCCTTTGGTGCATTTAACATAAGTGTCAATATGGTCTGCCAGCATTGCAAGCGTGTGCTTATCTTGGTCATTGCCTATGCCATAAACGGCAAATAAGAATTCAGATGTTTCTTCAATAAATTTACTTTTATTCCAAGCGTCAGGATTTTCCATCCATTCGGCTTCTGGAATTCTTTTTTTCAAATCAGCAGGAATTGACGCGGCCTCGCCAATCCGAGATTTTGTTCCATCAATAATGTGCAATTCTGGTGGTTTTTTGTTCATGGCCGGA
>Ga0209770_10000279_pt1 | contig 29625 bp, 27 predicted proteins | sample LauGreSu1BDMLBDD_2_FD_187572 | JGI IMG/M metagenome (GOLD analysis project Ga0209770, IMG submission 187572) | Freshwater lake microbial communities from Lake Michigan, USA - Su13.BD.MLB.DD (SPAdes) (version 2) | ecosystem: Environmental > Aquatic > Freshwater > Lake | place: Lake Michigan, USA...
TTAGGCTTAAATCCCTACGAGGGCCTTCCGCGATCCTTGGTTTTGGGATATTTAGCTATTAATCGAATTAAAGGAATATTAAGTTCGTTGATGGTACGAATGGTTTTGCAACGTTTTTTTGGTAGGAGCTTGCTTAAATTTTTCATTGACATGACAGGTATTCCGATTTACGCTTTTTGGAATGCTTATTCTACCGCACAAGTTTTTAAAAAAACAAAATATTACATTTTATCGGTCCAGCTTACTGATTACCTTACCGAAAGACTCCAGAAGGACGCAATATTACAAGCTAGCATACGAGGAAAATTGGAAGAAATTCTTGGCACCATCGTTTTATTGAAACGCGACTTTTCACCCATCAATCATTATTTCGCACATCGTTTGATCCAGTCCTCCAATCACCCATGGGAAATACAAGAAACACGCGGATTAAAAAAAAGCGATTTAGAAGGTGTATCTAATCCTACAGAACTTCATCTAATTGGTTTGATAATCGCAACTGGATTTATTTTAGATGGTAAAATAAGCCGATCGGAACGACGAAAAATTCAGGAACTTCATGAGCTTTTGGGATGTGACCTAAAAATTTTCCTTAATATTGATGAATATTTAATTGCTTACCGTAAAGGAAAGGCAACAACGTTCCTTGTTGAACATAGTTTTATTTAAATAGAAATATATGAAAGGTATTAAGCATTTTATGGTTTTAGTTGGAATTGTTTTTTGGGTTAAGTCATCCTTTGGTCAGACAAAAATTTCAAACTCCCAATTCAAGACCTTAGCAACGAATACCGATGCCGTAATTTTAGATGTTAGAACGCCAGAAGAATTTGCCGAAGGTCATATAAATGGCCAGGCTAAAACGTTGAATTTAAATTATTTCGCCAACGATTTTGTCAGCAAGGTTTCTGCTAAGGTTAAAAAAGATCAAATCGTTTTGGTTTATTGTGCGGCGGGAGGGAGAAGCGCTTCTGCATGTAAAGATTTGAAAAAAGCTGGTTTCAAAAAGATTTACGATTTAGAAGGCGGATACAACAACTGGGAATGAACCGAAAGCTCTTAACGTTCTATTTAACATAATATCAATTATATTACAAAGTAATTAGCATTTAAACCTTAGTTTTGATCCATGGGATCTCCCCGTTATTTTACCGATATTCAAACCCTCAAGGAATTACAGTTCCATGAAATTCTTGAAAACTTAGCAGCACTCGCTCATTCGGACAGCGCTAAGGGGTTAGCCCTGAAACTTAAACCGAGCAATCAGAAAACCAGCATTGAATTTCAATTGGAGCAAACCCACCAGCGACTTGCGATAACCCAACAGCGGAGAACGCTACCTGGAATCGAATTCGATGAAATCATCAAAGAAATATCCTTACTGAAATTAGAAGATGCTGTTCTCAGTCTTGAAGGTGTAATGCGCATTTATGCTGCTAGCAACTTGGTTAACCAATGGCTGCGATTTTTTGAGGAAATAAATACCTTCCCCCAACTTTCGGAGGTATTTAGCCGCTGTTATTTTTCTGAGGACATTCAACAGCACATTGCTTCCGTGATTGATGTTAAAATTACAAAGAATGTTAAGGACGATGCTACCAAGGAGCTCTTTAATATTCGCAGTTCAATGAGGTCGGTCCGCCAAAAAATCAACCGAAATTTTGATCGAGAAATGCGAAAACTCTTGAAAGAAGGTTGGCTCGGAGACACCCAGGAGACCTTTCTCGGAGAACGAAGGGTGCTAACCGTACAGTCCGGCTACAAACGAAGGGTCCTCGGCACGGTTGTCGGCACGAGTAAGACAGGAAGCCTAACGTACATTGAGCCTCAAGTAAACCGAGAACTCAACCATGAATTGGATTGCTTGCTGGACGACGAGCGTAAGGAAATTTACCGCATTCTTAGAACGTTAAGCCAACATTTAAGGGCTTACCTCGGGTTGATCCAGTCCTATCAGGAGGCCTTAGTTTCATTCGACTTTGTAACGGCCAAAGCACGCTTGGCAGCGCTAATGGAGGCTTCTTTACCGGCCATTTCGAATACTACTACTTTTGAATGGAAGGAAGCCTTCCACCCTATGCTTGTAGCAACCAATCGTCGCATCGGGAAACCAACCGTTGCTCAACATTTTAGCCTGAATGAAGCGCAAAGAATATTAGTAATTTCAGGTCCTAATGCTGGTGGTAAAAGCCTTACCTTGAAAACTTTTGGTTTGCTGCAATGCATGCTGCAATCGGGCTTGTTGATTCCCGTGCACCAAGATTCCATTGCTTGCATATTTCAACACTTATATTCCGATATAGGTGATAATCAATCAATTGAAAATGAATTAAGTACGTATTCTTACCGGCTTAAAAGAATGAAGTACTTTTTGGAGGTTGCTAACCCGAAAACCGTTTTATTGCTGGACGAATTCGGCAGCGGTTCCGATCCTGAACTCGGCGCATCATTGGCAGAGGTTTTCTTCGAAGAGATCTATCAAAAGCATTGTTTTGCTATGATTACAACCCACTATTCCGCGATTAAAGTTAAAGCGTCGGAATTGCCTTTTGCGGTCAACGGCGCCATGAAATTCGATGTTAAGTCCCTCAAACCGTTGTACGAACTCGTATTAGGTCTTCCTGGAAGCTCCTTTACGTTTGAAGTCGCCGCAATCAATGGTATTCCAAAACCAATGATTCAAGAAGCGAAAAAGAAGCTTTCCTCTGACACCAAACGACTGAATCAATTGTTATCTTCCATTCAAGAAGAAAAGCAATACTATCAAAAGATGGTTCAAGAGCATAAGAATTCACAAGAGCGAATGCAACAGGAATTAGTGCGCTTAAAACAGCTCGAAAACGACAACCTTTCCAAAGCGAAACAACTCAGCCTTCAAGCCGAGGAACAAGCGAAAGCTGTGCAATTAGGGCAGAAATTTGAAAAATTCCTCATCCGATATCAACCGAGTAGAAAAAAGCAAAAGGAAAACGATGCCCTGTTTGAAGAAATTCGAAGCTTTATCGTTAAAGCTCGGACCCTTAAAACAACGATAAAACCTAAGAAAACCGTGGTGAAAAAGGTCGATAAACCAAGCTTTGAGTTTAAAATCGGTGATAAAGTCAAAATTCAAGGGAGTAAGCAAACAGGTATTGTTCAGGCGATTGAAAAACAAAAAATCACGGTGTTGGTTAATCATTTAAAAATGACCTTAACCAACGACAAACTTCTTCCTTTTCCATGACCTCCTTCCCTCCTATTTGCTACTTGAATTCCAACGACGGCAGCGGTTACATTGCGGCAGGTGAAGGCCCTTCCTTTACCTTAAGCTCCATAGAAGAACTACCCCTGCTCGATCAGTTTTTGATATCCCACCGTGGAAAGTACATTTTTGGTTATATCTCGTATGCACTGCAATCCCATGTTACCCAATCGGCTTCTGTGGGTGTCCAACGCCTGCCCCTCGCCTATTTCTGGGTGTGTCCTGAGGTGGGTGAAATCGTATCTGACGAATTAACCTTGGTTCAAGGTTCGGATTACAAGTTGCTTGAGGACCTTTATTCCCAGCTTTGTACCGCAGAAGCCTTAACCTTACCCGAGTTCACTCCCTCGCTGTCGCAAGCAGAGTACTTGGCTCGCGTCGATACGATAAAATCGCTGATTCAACGAGGCGACTTGTACGAAACCAATTTTTGCTTTAATTACACGCTCAACGATTTGAATTTACGGGACCCGTTCAGCCTATATCAAAGGGTAAACGAACGCACCAAAGCACCGTTTTCCGCCTTGCTTTGCTTGGATCACATTTGGCTCGCTTGTGGCAGCCCTGAACGTTTTCTGAAAAAAACGGGTAACACCTTGATTTCTCAACCTATCAAAGGGACCGCACCAAGACACCAAGACCCCTCGTTGGATGCTTCTTCAAAAATGGCGCTCTTGAATTCGCCGAAGGAGCAATCTGAAAACGTGATGATTGTGGATTTAGTTCGCAACGATCTTTCTAAAATTGCACTTTCTGGAACGGTCAACGTGGAGGAACTCTTCGGGATTTATTCCTTTCCGACCGTGCATCAAATGATTTCTACCGTCTCCTGTAAAATGGATCAATGCCTTCCTTTTTCAGATATCCTGAAAGCAACCTTTCCCATGGGTTCAATGACTGGGGCACCCAAACGCAATGCCCTCCGATTCATGAATTCCATGGAGCCTTTTACGAGGGAACTTTATTCGGGAAGCGTTGGATATTTCACTCCAGAGGGCGATTTTGACTTCAACGTTGTTATCCGATCGCTGGAGTATTATCCGCAAGAACGCTTGCTCCAATGCGGCGTAGGTAGTGCAATTACCATTGAGGCAGATGCTGCACAAGAATATCAGGAATGCCAATTAAAAATTGAACGACTTATCCATTAAATCGATGCTTCGTAAGGTTCAAAAATTACTCGAAAAAAAAACCTTCAAACATTACGTTTTAATGTGCAGTGCTGGCGTTGATTCAATGGTCATGTTAGAAACGTTTCATCGCTTAAAGCTACCCTTTTCTGTGGTTCATGTTGACTACGGATTGAGGGGAAAAGAAAGCACGGAGGATGCTCGGTTTGTCAAGGAACGTTGTGAAGCCATCAATGTTCGTTGTGATATTCACCAGGCGAATCTTAAACAACAGCTGCACGAAAAAGGAGGAAACCTGCAACAAGAAGCCCGTAAAATTCGCTATACATTCTTGGCAGAAAAGCTTGCGGATATTCCGGAATCCATTGGAGTTACTGCACACCACCAAGACGATCAGTTAGAGACCTTTTGGTTGCACTTAATCCGTGGAAGCGGGTTGAGTGGCTTATCTGGAATGGAACATATTTCAGAGCAAATACTCCGACCTTTTTTAACAACTCCAAGAGCAACGATTGAACAATTTGCGCGCAAAAACACCCTGACATGGAGGGAAGATCTTAGCAATAAAAACAACCAATACCTTAGGAATCTGCTCCGCAACGAAGCGTTGCCCATACTCTACCAAGAACACCCAACCTTGAGAAAAGAGCTTTTGTTCTTGATGAAGAAATTCCAACAAACTCATGGAATAAATCGCGTAAAGGCGCATAGTCTTACCCGACAATGGCACAAACAGCGGGAAATTCCCCACACTGATTTAACGTTGGAATCGACGGTCATCGTGGAAGCCTTAAAACAGGTTGGGATTGAGCCTCGGTTTTTAAGCCCAGTCCTTGAACTGTCTAAGTTAGCACCTGGAAAACAATTGTTAATCCATGACAAACTGCGCTTGATTCAAGGAAAGAACGGTTTAGTAATGGTCACCCATGAATTTTCGGAAAAGTTTAGCTTTACTGAGGAAACAGCAAATAAACTGCCGTCTAAACTTGATGCTTGGACATGGTATTTAAATCCCGAAGATATTTTGGCGCCCCTGGGACTTGAAAGGTATTTACCTCATGAAACGATGAGGCCCAATGGCTTAACAAAGGAAAAGCCCATTAACGCCATCCTCAAAGCGGCAAGGATTCCAAAACATGACAGGGACCAATGGCCTGTGCTTAAGTGCGGATCAAGCATTGTGGGAATTCCGGGTATCGCCATTTCGCATTTTTTTCGGGCAAATATCCAAGGAACTTCCTTTATAAAAATTACCTTTGTTCAATGCTAAACATCCCTTTGCCTGAAGCATTTATAACTGCAATTTTAAAGGATTCTCCGTTTGGTCAGCCCTTAATTGATGCATTGGACGAGACCCCCTCTACCTCTGTACGCCTCAATTTACGAAAACCTCAGTCCCTTGAATTTGAAAGCGATGAGCAAGTAACATGGTGTCCCAATGCGTTTTACCTCAAGGAACGTCCTAATTTCACCTTGGATCCTTTGTTTCATGCGGGGGTATATTATCCGCAAGAGGCAGCATCGATGGCCGTTTATGACCTGGTGAAATCGCTGAATTTACCTCAAGGTTCTATCGTTTTGGACGCATGCGCCGCACCCGGGGGGAAAACCTTGGCCATGATGGATGCCCTGCCGGAGAACTGTGCGGGAATAGCCAATGAAATCCATCCACATCGCGCCAATATTTTGTGCGAGAATGTCACTAAATGGGGACTAGATAATGTAGCAGTATGTAACAACGATACTTGGATGTTCCGTAACCTCGATGCTTTTTTTGATTTGGTGCTGATCGATGCGCCCTGTTCTGGCGAAGGAATGTTTCGAAAAGATCCGAATGCTCGATCAGAATGGAATGTAGAGTCCGTTCAAAAATGTGCTGAAAGACAATGTGTTATAATTAACAATTTAATCAATAGCATTAAACCTGGTGGATATCTTATATATGCTACATGCACGTTCAACGAGAGCGAGAATGAAACACAGCTTCAAGAAATTTTAGCCAAAGGTGAATTCGAGGTCCAACCATGGATCGCCCCTACCGGCAGTATACCGGGCAGAAATGGCATTGGACACTATTTCATTCCGGGTCGAAGCCGATCCGAAGGACTTTTTATTGCGGTCCTCAAGAAAAAGGGATCCTTGGAGTCCCAAAGTATCACGTTGTCTCCTTCCTCCAAAGAATCATTCTCAGGTCTTGATATCAACGTTTTACCTCACCAGGAAATCGTTCAACAGCAAAAGATTGCTCACCTGCGCTCCAAGATCTTAGGATTGGCTATGTCAAGACTTAAAATCCCATTGAGGTTCTTGAAATCAGGGATTGCAGTTGGAGAATTGACCTCAAAAGGATGGGTTCCGATGCATGATTTGGCCATGACGTCTTGCAATTTGGTGGGAATCGAATGTTCGAAGCAGGAGGCTTTAATGTACCTTCGAGGTGAAACCTTTCCTATCCCACCCTATCCTCCAGGCTATTACTTAATACGTTATAAAGAAGTAAATCTTGGATTTATCAAGCATTTAGGAACTCGCTTTAACAACCTATATCCAAAAACATGGAGGATACGAATGCATTTGAAGTAACCCTGAACGAGGCCTACGGTCAGCTTTTTGCTTACATACGCAGGAATGTCATGCTAACCAAAGAGGATGAGGCCCACTTGCGCGAACGATTTCAGTTGCGAAAATTCTCGAAAAAGCAGTTTTTTCTGCAAGAGGGTCAAAAAGCCATCGAACATGCTTATGTCGTGCAAGGTTGTATGAGGGTTTATTATCAAGATCAAAAAATGCAAGAACATGTTCTGTATTTTGGGTTTAAGGATTGGTGGGTGGGCGATTTGGGGAGCTTTGACGATGAAGCCCCTACCCGATTGAACATCCAAGCTATGGACGATACATGGCTATTGGTGTTTGATCGAAAAGGCATCGAAGAATTGTTCCTTTTAATCCCAACATTGGAAAGCTTGTTTCGAAGGATGGCCCAACGCACCTTGTCCGTGTTGCAAAAAAGGCTGTTTCTTACCGTTTCCGCTTCGGCGGAGGAACGGTATTTAGCTTTGTTAGAACGCTATCCTTCCATTGAGCAATTGGTCCCGCAATATCAAATTGCTTCCTACTTGGGAATCATGCCTGAATCCTTGAGTCGGCTCAAAAAACAAATGATTTCCAAGGTTCGTCAACAACCATAATTTGTGAGAATTTTAGTACTTTAGCCTCCTTAAAATTTGAACAACATGAAAAACGCTTTACTTGCTTTATCCTTATTCATTGGTTTTTTTGTACATGCCGACGAAGGCATGTGGTTTTTGATGTTCATCGAACGTTTGAACCAACGGGACATGGAAAAATTAGGCCTTCAATTGACCGCTGAAGAGATCTACAGCATCAACCATTCCAGTTTGAAAGATGCGGTAGTGCAATTCAACGGCGGATGTACAGCCGAATTAATCTCCTCTCAAGGCTTGGTATTAACGAATCACCATTGTGGATACGATGCCATTGCAGAGTTATCCAGTCCAGAGAGCAATCATTTACAAAACGGCTTTTGGGCGGCAAGCAAAGCCGAAGAATTGAAACCTAAATCGCTGTTTGTACGATTTTTTGTGCGCATGGACGACGTTTCAAAGCGTATTCTTGGAAAGGTGAACGATCAAATGACCGAAGCTGAACGGGAGAAAGCCATCAAAGATGAAATCGCTGTGATTGAAAAAGAGCAAAGCGAAGGAGGAAAATACGTGGTTAATGTTCGGTCTTTTTTTCAAGGAAACGAATACTACTACTTTGTATTCCAAGATTACAAAGACGTGCGATTGGTGGGGACTCCACCAAGTTCTATTGGTAAATTCGGGGGCGATACCGACAACTGGGAGTGGCCACGTCACACCGGTGATTTTTCCATGTTCCGAATCTATGCTGACGCGAATGGAAACCCCGCAGATTATTCTCCGAACAATGTTCCTTTAACTCCTAAAGTTCATTTAAAAGTAAACATCAAAGGAGTGAATGAAGGAGACTTTGCCATGATTTTAGGATTTCCCGGAAGAACGAACCGATGGCTACCTGCGGGTGGAATTGATCAAAATGTTAAATACGCTTATCCAGCATGGGTTGAAGCCTCTAAAACGGCCATGGATGCGATGAAAGCCTACATGGATAAGGACGAAAAAATCAGCCTTGATTACGCCTCCAAATATGCTCGAATCGCCAATTATTGGAAAAACCGACAAGGCATGATTGATGCCTTAACCAAATTTGAAACCGCCAAGGCTAAAGCGAACAACGAAGCTGCGTTTAACCATTGGGCACAAAAACGAAAGCGCCGCAAAGAATACGGAAATGTGGTTTCGACCATCAATACGTATTACGCAGCAACCAACGAAAAAGCGCGTCACGACAATTACCTTTCCAACCTCTTAAGAGCTTCTGAATTAGGCGTGATATCTAGAACCTTGGGAAGCAAATTGTTGGAATTCGACAAGGCAAGTGATAAAACCGATGCATTAAAGCAATCGATGATGCAAACCATTGACGACTTCTACTCTACCCTTTCGTTTCCGGTAGAAAAAGATATTTTGATGAACGGTATCTGGCTGTATGTCACCAAAGCAGGTTACAAAATGCCCGCGTCGTTCGAATCACCAGATGCTGTTTCTCAGCGCATCGCTACGACCTTGGCCAAGACCGCTTTCAGCAATCCAGATCAGTTGAAAGCCTACGTTCGTGGGGAGGTTCGTATGGAAATTAGCAAAGATCCTTTGTTTTTGCTTTCACAAGAACTCATTGCTCATTTGAATGCAACGACTCCAGAAATGGCACAGATGCAAGCCGATTATGCACGCGCTTACCGAAAACTTGTTAAAGGCTTAAGGGAATCTGGATTAAGTGAAGTACAATACCCAGACGCTAACAGCACCATGCGACTTACCTATGGAACCGTGAGCGCTTTACCCTACGATAAGCGTAACGACGCAAAAGTCAATTTTTACACCACGCTTCAGGGCACCATCAATAAATACAAGCCGAAAGACGAAGAATTCGATTTGCCAGAGCGCTTAATTGAGTTGAATAACACAAAAGATTTTGGGGAATACGTTGATAAAAACGGGTACATGCCAGTTAACTTTTTGACGAATAACGACATCACCGGCGGGAATTCAGGTTCACCGGTGCTCAATGCCAAAGGTGAATTAATTGGATTAGCGTTTGACGGTAACATTGAAGCCATGGCTGGAGACGTTATCTTCGATGACAAACTTCAAAAAACGATTAACGTCGACATTCGGTACGTACTTTTCATTATCGATAAGTTCTCCGGTGCTCGTCATATCGTGGATGAAATGACCATCATTCGATAAAATACTTGAATAGATTTGAATTCTAAGGCTTCTTCGGAAGCCTTTTTTGTTAATTTGAATTTCGAGCGAGCAACGAAAGGTGCAACAAGGCCTCCCCTATTTCTTTTTCCGATAGTTCGGCATTGATTTCAGCAGATCCTGGGGCCTTGAGTAAAACAAAATTGATGCTGTTCCCTGCATTTTTCTTATCATTCTTCATGTGGTTCATGACTTCTTCAAAGGCTTCCTCGGGAATCGGTGGCATTGGAAAAATAGCAATCAGTACGTGTTCAATTTCTTGGTAAGCCTCAAAGGAGAGCACCTTTCGTTTGAAGGAAACATAGGCCTCTGCGATCATTCCTAGGGCAACCGCGTGACCATGATCGATCGGTTTTCGCGATAGAAAATAGGACTCAAGCCCATGGCCAAAGGTGTGGCCAAAATTCAATAACTTCCTTCTACCGGATTCGTGGGGGTCGGATTCTACGACTTCTTTTTTAAGTTGGATGGAACGCAGAATGTTTTCCGAAGCGATTAATTCCGCATCGTTGTTAAGGCCTTTCAGCCGCATCCAATAGGGTTCGTCCAAAATCAAGGCGTGCTTGAGCATTTCTGCAAAACCGTTAAAAATATCTTCCGCGGGAAGCGTTTCCAGAAATGTAGGGTCTATGAAAATCGCTTTAGGAGCTGTAAACGTTCCTACGGCATTTTTAACATCGTTTACGTCAATGCCTGTTTTTGAACCCAATGCGGCGTCCACCATGGCCATCAGTGAGGTGGGAATGTGAATGAAGTCGATCCCTCGTTTGTAGGTCGCTGCGACGAATCCGCCTAAATCGGTCACCAAACCACCCCCTAAATTAAGGATCAAATCGTTGCGCTGGATTCGGTACTCCAGTAAGGCTGACCACACCTGAAAAACGACTTCCATGGTTTTGTTTTCTTCGCCTGCCGGCAGGAGCATAACCTCGGCGTTTTGCAATTCGGGAAACGAAAGCAGCAAGGGTTCCAAACAAGCGTCGTGGGTGTTTTCATCGACGATAATCACCTTGTTTCGGTCCTGGTAGGTAGATAAAATGTTTCGCAGGTTAGAAGAATCCAATGGACCTAGTTCAACCGGGATACCGTCAAATTTCAATTTCATAGCTTCAAAGGTATTAAGAATCTGAGCGAATGGTGGGCAAAAAGCGTTAATTTTGCTCATGCTTGATTTCACCAACACCGAGATTGCATTTGGACCGAAGAAACCAAAAGACTTAAAACGTGCTTATTGGCTTTTCAAGGTGGTAAGTTACCCTTGGATTGTTAAGCTCGGTAAACGTCTTACACCGTTGCTTTTAAAACTTCGTTTCCCCATCAAAGGATTGATCAAAGCTACGATTTTTCGACAATTTTGCGGAGGAGAAACCATTGAAGAATGCACGGAACGCATCGACGAGCTCGGTAAATTTGGGGTAGGAACCATCCTCGATTATTCGGTTGAAGGCAAGACCTCCGATGAAGATTTTGAGCACACGGCACAAATCATCATTTCCACCATCGAAAAGGCGAAAAACTCGGAGAACATTCCATTCGCTGTCTTCAAAGTAACAGGCATCGGCCGCTTTGATTTATTGGAAATTGCTTCGGAGGAAAAAACCACAGCGAACGAACAAGTATTGCATGAAATTGCTGCGGTTAAAGAACGTTTTGAACGCATTTGTGCCGCAGCTGCTCAACACGGAGTTCGCTTATTCATCGATGCGGAAGAAACGTGGATTCAACCGGTACTGGATGCCTGGACCTGGGAAATGATGTGCCGTTACAACCAGGAGCGCGCCATCATCTACAATACGGTGCAAATGTACCGCCACGACCGACTCGATTTCCTCCAGCGGCAATTAGCTCAAGTTCAAGCAGCGGGAATTGTTTACGGCGTTAAATTGGTGCGAGGCGCCTACATGGAAAAAGAACGTGCCCGTGCTGCTGCAATGGGCTACCCCTCTCCTATTCAGCCGGACAAAGCATCTACCGACCGAGATTACAACGAGGCCTTGAAATTCATTGTTGAAAACCAACAACATTTTGCCGTTTGCGCAGGGTCACACAACGAGGAAAGCTCCATGCTGTTGACGGAACTTATGGCACAGAACCAATTAAAACCTGGTAACGAGCGATTCTATTTTGCGCAATTGCTCGGCATGAGCGACCACATCTCATACAACCTCTCCAATGCCGGCTACAAGGTAGCGAAATACGTGCCTTTTGGTCCTGTGAAAGAGGTTCTTCCTTATTTGTTGCGCCGAGCTGATGAAAATACCTCCGTAGCGGGTCAAACCGGGCGCGAATTGGGCTTAATCAGCTCGGAGCTGCGCCGCAGGAAGGGGAAATAGGTTAAAAATAAGTCTTGAAAAAGATGTTGTTAAATGTACAAGTAATCCATTTTGAGCATCCTTACTTCTTCTTATAGAGTACAACGTTAAGTCCGTCAATTTTCCAAGTTAATTTTCCATCGGATAACTCAAATGTCCCACAGGATTTATTCTCAATAGGCTCTGATAAATCGTCCAATTGAAAGCGTTTAGAAACGCACAGTTCGTTGTCCTCAATCGTCCATTCAAAACTTTCCCTCCCGTTAACCATCGTCTGCTCTATCCCTGATCCGTCGGAATTAAAAATCATGTAGCTTTCCTCGCTGCCTCTTAGGATAAACTTTCCTTCCAATTTTTCTTCACCTTTTTTAATTTCCATTGGCTCAGATTTATCAGCGGGTTTATTTTCACAACTGGTAACAAGCACATAGGAAAGGAGCATTAAACCAATTAACGCCCTCATATTATTTAATTTATTGTACATCATTCTTCAAATCAATTATTTAAATTTCAGCATACTCATTAATTATTCTCTAAAAGAACTATTCTCCATTACCACTTAACCCATACAAATTCAAGGATTAATGGTTACGCATTGTATCCTTTACTAAATAGGGTTCATTTATTAACTTTATTCCTTTATCTGTATCAATAATTCTAGTATCCTTAAGTTGAGGAGCACTCGATTTGTAGCCCCCCGAAAAAGATTCAGGTTCTATGACGGGATAATCTGGCATTTCATTGCGCCTAGAATCATCTAATAAATTCAGCATTTTTATGATAGCTTCATCTGACGGATGATGGTTTATAAAATTTGAACCAGTATATTCAGTGCCTTTAAAATTTATTTTTTCAGGAACAGGTGGTATATTAACCGATGGCTTACCTCCTTCTAACCCAGAATAATCTGCAGAATAATCTGGTTTAAATGTTGAGTTTAGGTCCATTTCCGGTAGATTTTGATAACTCGATTCCATCGTAACTTTTTTAGGGGTTTTTTGATCTTCGGTACATCTATTATACAAGGATAATAATACTCCTATGCTCGCCAAACTTCCTGCAGTGTATTTAAGCGGCTTTGAAATAGATGGCAAACTTTTCTTTACGCTTTGATTTTCGGCCTGGTAAGAAAAATTTACGTCATTAATAACCCCTGTTTCGTTACAATAAGCACATGGTCCGGGAAGCCAATCATTTTGTCGATTAAAGCGTCGAATATCTGTTTCGTCCATATAGGCTTTACCTAAACATCTCGGGCATTGAATAGTCCTCATCGATCAATAATTTTTCGTTTTCAAACTTTTGTGAATTAAAAGTAATAAAAATTATAGTTATACCTAAAGACCTCTAGACCTTACGATTACCCCGAACTTCGCAGTCGTTGCAATTTCCTACCTTTGTTCCATGAAACGTGTGGTTGTTGGTCTTTCGGGCGGGGTGGATTCGAGCGTTGCTGCCTATCTCCTACTCCAAGAAGGGTACGAGGTGATTGGCATGTTCATGCGCAACTGGCACGACGAGACCGTTACCTTATCGAACGAATGTCCTTGGATCGACGATGCCAACGACGCCTTACTGGTGGCGCAACACCTCGGCATCCCTTTTCAGGTGGTGGACCTAAGTGCGCAATACAAAGAACGCATCGTGGACTACATGTTTCGCGAATACGAGGCGGGAAGAACGCCTAACCCGGATGTGCTATGCAACCGCGAAATCAAATTCGATGTTTTTCTCAAGGAGGCCCTTGCTTTGGGGGCGGATTTTGTCGCAACGGGGCATTATTGCCGAAAAATCGTCCATCCGGACGGAAGCCATGGATTGAAGAGCGGATTGGATAAGAACAAGGATCAGAGCTATTTTCTTTGCCAAGTCAGCCAATCCCAGTTAAAAAAGGCGCTGTTTCCCATCGGGGACTTAAGCAAGGCGGAAGTACGCGCCATTGCGGCAGCGCAAGGGTTGCTCACGGCGGATAAAAAAGACTCTCAAGGATTGTGTTTTGTTGGGAAAATTAGCCTCCCAACCTTTTTACAGCAGCAGTTGATGCCCAAACAAGGACCCATCATTGAAATCCCGCGTGATTTACCGCAATTCGAAGCCTACCAAAAGCTCCCGAACGAAGCGGAATATGTGGAAGAACTTTCGCGTTGTTTTGTGTATGAACCTTCCATGGGGCATCGTGTGGAAACGCATCAAGGAGCCCATTACTACACGATCGGTCAACGTAAAGGACTGCACATTGGGGGGCGCCCGGAACCGAGTTTTGTGCTGGCTACCGACACGGTGAACAATGTGATTTATTCGGGTCAAACCGATCAGCACCCCGGACTTTACCGAAGGGCCTTGAAATTGCGTTTAGAGGAACTTAATTGGGTACAAAAAATCCCTGAAGCAGCGTTGCAACAGGGAGTGAAATTGGAATTCCGAATTCGATACCGTCAAGCCCTGCAAGAGGGAAGGTTAATACTCAAAAACGGACGTTTGTATGTGCTCTTTGATCGAGCCCAGCGTGGAATTACGCCGGGACAATTTGCGGCTTGGTACCGCAACGAGGAGCTCATTGGATCGGGGATTATTGAGGCTTAGGTTAAAGAAACATATGATAAAAATCGCTATATTCGTCAGTAAAAAGGAATTGCTTACCCATGGACTACAAAATATATTTTGAAATAAAACCCGAAAAGCGCTTTGGACAAGTAGTCCTTAAGGGAACTCGAATTTCAGTAGGTGATGTATTGAATTGGCTTGCGAACGGAATGAGCCGTGAAGAGATCATTTCTGACTTTCCTGAATTGGAAATAGACCACATTAATGCATGTTTATTTTATGCTGCCTCGAGAGAGGGCCAGTTAAGAATTGCTTCATGAAACTCCTGTTTGATCAGAACATTTCCTACCGTATTGTAAAATTAATAGAAGGGGAATTTCCTGGAGCAGCGCATGTTATTTCAATGGGCTTGGGAAATTCTAGCGACAACAAATTTGGGAATACGCTCTGAAAAACAAATTTACGATTGTTACTTTTGACGCAGACTTTTACAATCTATCATTGGTTTGGGGACATCCGCCGAAAATAATTTGGATCCGAACCATGAACCAAAGCACAAGAAATATAGAATTATTACTTAAAAGATTCTATACCTCGATTCAAGAATTTCTGAACGACACTGAATTTGCGTGCCTAGAAATCCTGCAACCCTCCCCACAACCTTAGTAGGCCATTAATTCATGCTCACCGCAAAGAAAATCGAATGTTCCTCCTCTTGGTGGGACTTCGACCAACGAATTTTATCCATTAATTGAGCGACTTCAAAAACACTCATGGATGTGCCTGTTCCCTTCTCGCGGTGTACGCTCAATTTTAATTGCGCTTCTTTTACCACCTTTGCTCTTAAATTTTGTTGATACTTTCCCATACTCGATGTTTAATTCGAGGGGTGCTTACGAAGCGAATATCCATTAGGTTACAAAAAGGTTAGACATTCGCGCCATACACCATGGATCGCATGGAAATGGAACCGTAATTCACTTTTTCATTGAAAAACTGCAGTTCGTCGTTTCGATTTTTCAAGCCTAAGGTATACAATAAGGGATAATAGTGGTCGGGTGTTGGAATTGCTAAGGAAGCGATGTCGCCTTGAGATGAGCGGTTTAAAAAAACAGCATCATCGCGTTGCTCCAACCATTTCTTCGACATACGATCGTATTCCATAGCCCAGTCATATCGAGCATTTTCATCAAAAATGGCCTTGTTGAGGTTGTGGACAATATTCCCGGAGGAAAGTATGAGAATTCCCTTTTTTCTCAATTTAGCCAAATGTTGACCCAGGTTGAAATGGAATAATTCTCCCTTACTGTAATCGATGCTAAGCTGCAAGACGGGGATTTTTGCCTCGGGGAACATATGGTATAGCACGCACCACGTCCCATGGTCGAATCCCCAATGTTGGTCGAGCCCAGTATTGACCTCGGTGAGACTTCGCTGAAGATATTCTGCCAATTCCGGCGAACCCGGAGCTGGGTATTTCATGTGGTACAACCGTTCGTCCATTCCACCAAAATCATAGATGGTTTCGGGGTGAATCGCCGAACATATTTTGGTAATTCCCTGGGTAAGCCAATGGGCTGAAATGCAGAGGATGGCCTTTGGCTTAGGTATATTATGAGCCATATTCGACCATGATTGGGTATATTCGTTAGGTTCGGCAGCAATATTTGGAGCGCCATGTCCCACAAACATTACGGGCATTTCATACCCCAAATCAGGCCAATCACTAAGTCCCTTTAAAAAGCTAGCTGCTTTATGTTCCATAACCATCGAAAGCCCTCCTAATAAACTAAGTTTTAAAAAATCCGAACGATCCATAACCAAAGGTAAGCGGTACAACTCTCAACACATCTTGACCTAGGATAAGAAATTCATAAAGAATTGTCGTGGTATCGAGTGGCGTGTAGGTGATGTTGCCTTGTGTTGCGCATGTGGCGAGGCAATATTGCTTATACGCTGTTACCACTAGTGCTTCTCATTTTTTCTTTATTTGTTGAGTTAATTTAATCATTATCTTAAAGGAAGTGTCAGGATGTGCAACTTGATTTACTGATCCAACGATGTAAATATTTTCCTTCGGACTGTAATATGCTAATGCTCCAGAAAGTCCTGAATGTCCTATAAAATTGGGCACAGCACCTGTCGGATTAAGAAGCCAAGGAAGTTTAAATAGGTGAATGCCAATGCCAGATTGCATAGGAAAGAATATCTTGTTCCATTGTTGTAATTCATTGATGTATTCTTTTGGGAAAATCTTTCCAGTAAAAAAAGCTTCTATAAAAATAAGCATATCGGTTGAAGTTGAAACCATTCCCCCGTCTGCACCAAAAGAAGTCATTGCCTTAGGTATATTCAGCTCATTGTTTTTGTAGTATAACGTCTTCGGTGTTTTGTCGGTTGAGTCTTTGTATAAATAGGTTTTTGTCAAACCAAGTGGCTGAATGATTAATTCCCTACAATTTTCAGCATACGATTTATGGGTTGTGTTATCGATAATATTTCCTAAAAGCTGGAAATTTGCGTCTGAATAGTTTGCTTTCCCTTTTGTCCCAGGTACAAAAAGAGCAGACATGTTTTTTGTCCTTTCAATTGCTTGTTCAAAAGTCCAAAATTGGTCGTTGCCTTCTGTAATTTCATTTTCCAAACTTTTTCCATTCGCTCCTTTTCCTTGAAAATAGTCAGGAAGTCCAGAAGTATGTGAGAGTAGATGTTTAATAGTTAGTTCTTGCGAGTATTCTTTATCTTTAAAAATGTGCAGTCCAGATAAAACTGACTGGTTAATGTATTTACTGATTTTGTCATCAAGACTTAGTTTGCCTTCTGCTCTTAGTTTAAGAATTATTGCAGTGGTAAAAAGCTTGGTTGTACTTGCAATGAAGTAAGGTTGGTCAATAGTCATATTTCCCGATGAACCTTGCCAAGTTAAAGTGTCATTTTTGAAGGCAAAAGATGTCCCAAACACTTTTTTATTGTCAACCGCTTTATCTAAAACGACTTGAAGTGATTTTTCTTTTTCAGTTGTCATTTGTCCAAATGTTGCTTGCATAATTCCAATGAAAATTATTGAGGTAAATATTTTCGTCCCGGCTTTTTAGCATTGCTGGTAAGGTTTTGCATGTAACCACCTGTTTTAATGTCGGCTATGCGCAGTTATAGTATTTTTAATTGCCACCAAATAACACAAAACTATTATTCTTATTCAGAGTACAGTTACCTTTGACACACTTGTCAAACGTATAGTTTATAGGATTGAATTGTTTGGCGCAAGAACCTGCATCGTCATTACAATTAATTTTTACCGTCTTAAATGTAACTCTTGAAGAAGGAACATTATCACAAGTTTTCTTATCACCGTAATACTCAACAAAATTGGAAATTCTATTAGATAGCGTTGTTGGGTTATTTGTTTTTATTTTTCCTAAAAAATACTCTTTACCTTCAGTGTTATCATTTATCCAAGCTCCCCAAAATGTTCCATTGGTATTTGTCTCTAGCTGCCAAATTCTAAGCCTGTATGAATGTGATTCTACTAAAGGAATAGATATTCTACAACTTTTTCCAACTCCCTCACCCCCAAAGTCTACAACATATGAATTATCATCTCCTTTCTTGGCATCGGTTGCATTCCAGATTGAAAAAATGAACATTCCTTTGTCAATGCTACTATAATCAGTCTGTATTCCAATATATCCTCCTTCTTCTTGTTCATTAAATCCAAAAGTTAAAGCCCAAAAAGTTCCGAATGCTAATTTTGATAGAACTATTTCTTGGTCTATATTATTAAAACTTCCTTTTGAAATATCATAATGTAAATACATATTGCCATTTTGATGCTGTTGGGCGAATATATTTGAAGTGAAAATTATTGATAACATAAATATTTTAATTTTCATGTCAGAAATATTTAATGTACAATAACGGTTTGCGTGTAGACGATGTTGCATGTGTTGCACCGCATGTGCGGGGGGCAAGACAATATTGCTTACACGTTGTTAGTGGCATTTTTCTATATAATTTCACTTAAACTTAAAGTAAATTGTTATTTTTCTTTTATCTTTTATATGCTCAAATCTTATTTTAAAAATGGGGTTTTCTGATTGTAAAATTTCGGAGTTAATCATTTTAAAATGAAAAGTCATTAATAGATTCTTCGCATCATCAATTGAATTCAAAATAATGGGATTCAATTCTGTTCCACCTTTAAATAAAGTAGCAAGTTGGAAAGCCCCTGAAATAATCTCGTCTTTATCCCATTCGAGTTTTGGATAATTAAAATAATCATCTAAACTGTAATTTTCTGGTCCTGCATAATACAATCTCGAAGCTTTAGAAAAAATAACAAAAGGACTATCATCGGGGTATTTAAAATTTTCAGGAATAATATTGTATTTATAATAAAAATAATAATTGTCAATTAATGTGGGAAATGCAGATTGGTAGTTTGATCTATTTATCATTGTTTCCAAATCCCAATTAGGTAATTTCTTGCGAACTAGTATTATATCAATTTTCTTATTGGTTTTAATTGATTTAACAAGTAATTTAATAGTGGTATTTTCGATTCCTTTTATTTTTTTAATTACGTCGCTTATTTCTAAATTTTTAAATTCAAATAATTTATCATTTTCATAAATTCCAACTAAAACATCATTTTTGAATATTGCTTTTGATAAGTCACAAGCGCCACCCTCTATTATTTCTTCAATTATGACTTCGCCATTTACATTTGATAAGCGAGCACCTATTCCGGCATTTTGGATTTTAGTAAAAAAGTTATTTGCTTCAAAGTAAAAAACAAATTTCTGTTTGTTTTCTTCAGATTCATAAGTGTCTTTAAAAATAGATTGGGAATTTATTAAAAGTGAATCGCTACCTAATAATCTGCATTTAGAGCAAAATGCTTCAACGTGTTTAGTTTTTTCAAGGTTTAAATTTTCGATAGTGTTCGAAAATAATTTTATTGGGTAGTTTGAACTATTCCTCTCTCGGTTATCCTTAATTAATCGGATTGGTAGTCCTCCCTCTTTGAAAAAGAGATTCAGATAATTCATACAATCAGCAAAAGAAACATTCAAACAAAATGCCATGTGCCCAGTGTAATGATTGTTTATTTCGTCTGAAAAAATATCTTTTAATTCAGCTCCATTTGGAGCTTCGTTAACTGCCCAAAATCCCGAACTCAAGTAACAATTGTTTTGTTGGCCTGTAGGTAGAATCATAGGTATTGGACTTATTCCTAATCCATATTCATCTGAACCATTTTCTGTTTTTTTATCGTCACCAACTAAATCATTCTTGTCCCAGCCAGATGTAGATTTAATTTTTTTAGAAGTTTCACAAATTCCGCCACAATAGCTTATGAGTTCTAAAATATCAGAATTTGAAGGAATCCTATATCCATTTATACCAACACTACGAGAATCATTAATTACATACCAATTATAGATATATGTTTTTGGGATAACTATATTTCCGTTTCTGTCTTTTAGAAAGGTGTAACATGGTTTTTTTTTCTCTCCGGCAACTCTCCAATCTTTCTCAGTTGCTGCAAAAGGAATCGAATCGCCGTTTTTAAAAGTAGAAACTGAAAGATAATCACCCTTCCATTCTTGTTTACCGATTTTAATATCCTTAACAATTTGAGCAAATGAATTTATTGTAAAACATAAATTCATAGTCAAAACAATTAATTTTATTTTCATGTTTTATTTTTATTTTTTTTTTGCCACTAACTGGCTTATAACCCTCATAAACCATCCTCAAGCATACCGATTTGGCTGTATAAACGCAGGTTTGTTGCTTATGTACGAAGTTACAATTATTTCGCATCAGTGGTCGAAATGCAGATCCGCGATGAAGCGGCATTTACCATTCCATCACGGTTTGTGCTGGTAGCAGTATCCGCTAATATCACGGGTAATGCGCTTGCAACGCTGACCTTTTTGGGTTATTCCATGGCACTGATCTCCCGTTGAAGAGCGTTCTGACGAAGAGTTATTGCTTGGTTTACAACCCCCGGACGTATTGCGCGTAATGCTCCAAGTCCAACATGGAAGGCAGACTTCCCGCTCAATCTTTTCCTCGAATTCGTCCGGTAGTTGATGAAAGAAATCAATTCCTGTTTCTTTTTCCACGCGATCCACAGAAACCGCAAAGGCCTCCAGTGAGCCACTACCTGCAGCATTTTTCATGAGAAATCCAATGGCTTTTTGATCTTTACCAGCATTATCTAGTATAACTTTGTAATAGTAATTCGGAATGCTAACGTTGTTCGGACCAATGGTGGGAAGGCCTTTTGTTAATACAGGGCCCGTGACCACATAGATGCTGTCGTATTCCATTGCCCAACTCCTCACCTGCTCCTCGAGTCGCTTCCAAATACCCCGGTTAAAACTGGGTACTTGAGGGCTCATGTTGCTGAAATAGAATGACTCCACCATGGATTGATTGGACCACCCCATGTCCGCTGCAGGAGCCAAATGGCCTCGGTCGTACCCCGATCGAGCATAATCGGCGTTACTTGCTGAACCGCTAACGATTAAAGGATCTACTAAAAATTTATCGGTACGGTCGTAGCGCTTTTCCGTCTCTTTTTTCGTGAGTTGATAACCTATCCAGTAAGCCTGTTCATGTTCTTCTGCATATTGCAAACTATACCCCAAATGCTGGACCACTTCTGGTGCTTTTGCCAAATATGGAATATCTAAACCCTTTATTTGTGAGACCGTTGTATCGCTTAATATTTCTTCTTTGTCAAGGATTGCCGTTTTTTCGGGGTACTCGCCTTGAACCTTATTTTCATGCTTGATATCATTCGAATTTTGACAAAAACAGAGCGAGAAAAGTAAGAAAAAAGGGCTTATTTGAAGGAGGATTTTCATCGAATTTTTGTCTTGTCAAGTACGTGAATAAAATGAAACCCTTTGGGGCCAAACCCTTTATTGTAGAAAAATTTATGAGCTTTAAAATTCGTGGTATAGGAATCAAGTGCCATCATGGTGCACCCCAACGCTTGGGCCTTCGATGCTAAATAATCGACCATCATGTTACCCACTCCTTGGCTACGTGCCTTTTCCGACACCACGATGTTATCGATTTCTAAATACTTTCCGCACCATAATTTATTGCCAATCCAAACGCCTGAGACTCCCAAGATGGCCTCTGATTCTTTCACCACCACTTGGGAATAATTGTGCTGCACCATGAAGGTCAGCTCGTTGCGATAGGCCTCTATTTCCAAAGAGGGATAAAGCTCCGTCAACACCTCGTACGTGGTAAGCATTTCTTCAACGGTGGTTAATTCGATTAGCTCCATTATTTTTTCAGTAAATAGTGTTCAAACAGTTCAAAAATTCTACGGTATTCATCGTACCAGGAATACGATTCCTTAAATCCATGGGCCTCCACGGGATAGGCCGCCAATTCCCATCGGGTAAGGCCCAATTCAATCAACCGTTGCTGCAAGCGCACGATGTCTTGAAATTGTACGTTGTCGTCCACCATTCCGTGCAACATCAATAAAGGCTTGGTTAAGCCTTCGGCATAGTAGATGGGAGAACTTTTCCTATAGGCTTCCGGGTCGGTTGTGGGATAATTCAAAATATTGCTCGTATATTCATGGTTGTAATGGGCCCAATCGGTTACGGAGCGCAAGGCAGCGCCGCAGGCAAAGGCATCGGGATGTTGAAACAAGCTCATGAGGGTGACAAAACCGCCATAAGATCCCCCGTAAATTCCAACGCGATTGGTATCTACACTCAAGGTCGCGAGGTACTTTTTTGCATCGATAAAATCTTGCACATCCCTCCCCCCCATGTGTCGGTAAATGGCCGTTCGATAATCGCGGCCGTAGCCTGCACTTGCCCGATAATCTACGTCCAAGACCGTGTAACCTTTGTCCACCAAAAGGTTGTGAAACATGTATTCCCGATAGTATTGACTCCACCAACTGTGGGCGTTTTGCAAATAACCAGCGCCGTGGACAAAAAGTACCGCTGCCCCGTTGCGATTTTCTGCCAACGGTTGGTATAGTCGAGCATGGACCTCTTTTCCATCGCTTGCTTTGTACTGAATATATTCGGGTGTTCTCCAGGCGTAATTCGCAAAAGCGGCAGTTTTAGATTCCGTGATTTTTACCGCAGGTTGGTTATCCATTTTAACATAAACTTCCCAGGGATTTTTCGCCGTAGAGGACAAATAAGCGAAGCATTGTTGATTGGGCGAAATGGCCAAGTCTCTAAATCCTCCCGTAACATTCGAAATAACAGGAACCATCTTTTGATGAATCCGATGTAGCCAAGCGCCCTGCAAACTCCGGGCATTGTCTGCATTATGTACTACAAAATACCGAGTACCGTCGGAACTGAGGGTAACGGACTGCATCTCAAACCCTTGGCCTCCGGGATAAACCCGTTCTTTTTTCTTGGTTTTCAGATTCCATTCATACAGTTGTGAAAACCCATTTTCTTCGGATTGAAAATAAACGACTTCGTCTTGTTGCGCAAAACCAAGGGTAGCGTTTTCCATGTTCCATTCCGAAATTCCCGGACCACCGATCCAAGTGTCGTCGTGTTGACGTTCGATCTCAGAAATCGCTCCCGTGGTTAAATCCACCAAAACGATCCAACGGTCCTTGTTATCGGCGGCGCGCACGTCCAATAACGCCAGGGGTTTAGTTTTCGCAAACACCGGGTCGTGGAGGAAAAGTGGACGGTCTTTTTCGAAATACAAACCTCCCGTGGTATCCATGTAGGCAGGTTTTTTTCGAATGTCTGACAATTTCGAAAAATCCAAGGGAAATAGAGTGTCTTTCTTCAACCCATGCAGGTACATAAACTGGGAAGGTTCCTCCTGGCTCACTTTCGCCCGAGCTTTTACCGTTGAAGTATAGCCATCCTTGGTGATGAAGCGTGTAAATTCCGTTGGTTTTTCTTGAGCATTCCTATCCTCGCGCAACAAAACTACTCGGGAGTTATAATTCAAGTAACGACCAGAAATATTCTGAAAATCATCGGGTAAATGCAATTCACTAACCGTTTCAAACGGCGATTTTTCAGGTTCTTTATCCTTGGATTGTTGGCTTTTAAAGTATTCGAATAACTCGGATTGTTGGCGCTCTAAATAACTCGAATCCTGGGTTTTATTGGTTGTCGGTCCTACATACCGGGTTAATTGCTGGAGCGACAGCATCCCCTGGTTATTGAAATTCATGAGGTAAAAATCGCCGTCCATACGAACCGTGGCTTGTGTTGCTGAAATCCTGTCCACATCGGACAGAAAATGGTCGGTTTGTAGGAGTATCTGAGATTTCATGGTTTTCCGGTCCGTTAACACCATGCTCTGATGAACCACGGATAACTGGGTTGGGAAGGAAATTTGGGAAGCATCGAAAGGAATGATCGATTTCCATTGTACTTCGTCCATGGCTTCCAATTGCTTGGTTTTTAGTACGTATTGAAATGGCTCGGAATCCTCTTTACCGTCTTTATTCCACCTAAAATAGAGGCAGGAACCGTCTAAACTCCATTGGGGTGCTTCGGGCCAATAGCCCGTAAATTCTTGACCTTTCATGATTTCTTTGAGGTCTAATTTGGATTGGGAATAACCCAATGTTGCTGCAAAGAACATTAGGAAAAAGATCAAATAGTACATGAAAATTTTTGCATAAAAATAGCGACAAATGGCTTAATTTCGCAGGAATGATGTACCGACTTAAAAAGTTGCTTTATCGGTTGCTGCCAACCTCATGGTATTTGGCAAGCATGCAACGCGGTTTTTTCTTCTTGTTCGACCTGGGGTTTTTAAAACGCGACGCCCGGTTTAAATTCCATTATGCCGCCAAGAAACTCCTGACAGAAACCGATGTTGTGGTAGATATTGGTGCCAATTTGGGCTATTTCTCGAAACTCTTCGCTCGGAAAATAACACAAGGGAAACTCTACGCTTTTGAACCCATCCCTGATTTTCATCGACGCTTGAGCATCTTACTTCGCCCCTTCCCTAATTCGGAGGTTGTCCATGCGGCACTCGGAGCCGAAGCAGGCATCCTCCCCATGGTTATGCCCGTGCAAAGCGGTGTTTTGAGAACGGGCTTACCGCACATTATTTCGGAGGAAGAAGCAGCAAATCATGCAGACGTTCAACGGGTTAAAGTCCTCGAAGCAAAAGGTTTCTTTTCAAGTTTATCCAAGCTCGATTACATCAAGTGCGACATTGAAGGATATGAATGGAAGGTTTTCTCAACGTTAGACGGAGAATTACAGCGTTTAAGGCCAGTGGTACAAATCGAAATTTCGGAAAGGTTTATCGAGGAGTTTTGTTCGTTTTTTAAGCGATTGGATTATATACAGTGCGGTTTGTACGAGGGGGAATTGGTCAAGGAACACGGCAAGCAGCGGGAAACCTCGGATTTCTTGTTCGTTCCTCAGGAAAAGCTTGAACATATTTTAGCTAAATTTAACCGATGAAATTTCTGAAACTTCTTCCGTTGTTGCTAATCTTTACGCTCTTGGGGTGTAAAAAAACCGCGGGAACATTTACCCTAGAAGGACAATTGTACGACGACAGTTTCAATCAGCCGCTATCAGGGGCCACCGTTGAATTGTATAGCGTTTACAGCGGCACCAATCAACTGAGTTTGGTTGGAACGTATACCACGGGTATCGATGGTAAATACCACTTCTCTTTCCCAAGAACACGTACGGAAAAGTATATTTTGAAAGTGGCCAAAGCGCAGTATTTTGATCAATCTTTGGACATCCTATACAGTAACTTAAGCCTGGGTGAAACCAACCTCGTTGATGTTCATTGCAGCGCCAAATCTTGGATTAAACTGCGAATAGTCAACACCAACCCAAGTGCCAGTGACCACATGCAGTTCATCCGACAGTTAGGGAAATCGAATTGCGATGAATGTTGCGATGGAGGTATTCAGCACTTTTATGGGCCTACCGATACCACCATTTATTGCATAAACGACGGTAATTTCCCCTATTCCATCGAATATGCCGTCTACAATACGAGTAATACCGGAATTCTCAGCGAAGTTACGGTGCCTTTCGACACGACAACGCTTTACCTCACTTATTAAAGATTTCGTCTTCGCGCTCAATTACCTTGAAGTGTTGTCTGGCGTAAACCTTACTGCAACCGTTGAAGTGCCACCATTCCGAATCTAACCCCGTAAAGCCGGCAAAATGCATAACGCTTCTTAATAATTTTCTATTAGCGACTTGTTCACGGGTTAGTTCTCCGGTTGACAAATAGTAGTTTTCCATGGATGGATAGGCAATTTTTCGAATGTCGTCAAAGCCGGCCCCCATATCCAACGGCACGCCTTGCTTGTCACAAATGGTAAGATCAACAGCGCAACCGTAATTATGCAAACTTTTATTGTAGGGTGAAGAAACAAACTTACCTCGCTCCTTGGGAGGAATGCTATCCAAAGCAAACCACATTTTTCGTTGAATTTCAACGGGGCGTGCCACATCGTACACCAGTAAGTGATAGTTAGGATTCAGCTCATGGAGTCTTTTTTGAGCTTTCAATAATTTATAGGCAATCGGCTTTTGCAAGTAGGCTTTTTTGACAGATTTGTAGAGAATTTGATGCATGAAGTTATCTTCCGTAGCATACTTCAAATCGATGAAAATACCGGGAATCAACTCCTCCAAAGAAATCAATGTTCCCAAAACCGAGTCTTTGGAAACATAACCTGGCTCGATCGTATCTGAAGAAGCTCCGTGGGGCTCGCGTTTATTCGAGGAAATGAACGTGGAACTTTTATTGGGTTCTGCACAGCTGGCAGAACACAAGAAAACCAAAAAGGCAAATAGGTTAACCGAAAATTTTATCCACTTCTTGCTCAATACGCAATTTTAATTCTTGTGAAACGGGATATAAGGGCAAACGCATAAAGTCGTCCATGATATCCAAGTAACTTAATGCCGCTTTTACGCCTCCTGGATTGCCTTGTTCGAAAAACATTTTGGTGATATCGAACAAGGAATTATGGGCCTTGCGCGCGGTATCAAGTTCTCCTTGCATGGATGCATGAACCATGGTGGAAAATTGGGCAGGAAAAGCGTTTGCAACCACCGAAATCACGCCGTCTGCACCTGCAAGAATGAGGGGCATCGTTAAGTTATCGTCCCCAGAAAGCACGCCGAATCCTTTCGGTCGGTCTTTGATGATTTGCAGGATTTGCTCCATGTTACCTGAGGCTTCTTTTACCGCGACGATGTTTTTTACTTCTGCAAGTTCAAGCGTCGTTTCAGGTGCCATGTTGGAACCAGTTCTTCCAGGAACATTGTAGAGAATGATCGGTAAATCCGTGGAATCCGCCAAAATTTTGTAATGTGCAATGATTCCTTTTTGGGTGGGTTTGTTGTAGTAAGGTGAAACCGATAGTATCCCGTCAACGCCTGGCAATCCTTTTGCCAATTTGCCAGCAATGCTTGCGGTATCATTACCACCGAGACCGTAGACCACTTTTAATTTCCCATTGTTGGTTTCCAATACGGTTGCCAATATGGCTTCTTTTTCTTCGGAGCTTAAGGTTGGGGATTCACCCGTGGTACCTTGTACTACAAGAAAATCCGTACCGTTTTCCATTTGATATTCCACCAATTCCTTCAAGGCATCAAAATCCACTTGCATGCTGGCATCAAACGGAGTCACCAATGCCACGCCACTGCCCGTAAAAACATTATTCATAAACTTCAATTTTATTGATGGTATTGATTACATAATTTAACAAGGTAGCTGGCTGATCGGTTTGCATGCCAAGCTCCATGTCAAAGAATTGTTGGTCGCTGCAGTTCACCGCCACTTTACGCGTACATTCCGTGGTTTTAACGCTATCGAATATCTTGTGGTCTTTTGAACCCAGCCAAAGCAACAAATCAAACTTTTTTTCCAATTCTTTTAACAGTAAAACATCTTTCAATTGCCCCCAAAACGAAAAATCATTGGGACTGTGGTAATAAATCAGAAAATGCGGATGTAAAGTGGCTTTATCGACTTCTTTAGGGAGGATTACTACAATGGTAAGCTTTTTAACATGGCTTTTGTCCAATATTTGATCCAACGCTTTTCGATAGTCTTTCAGCTGTGCATCGTTGACGTAGTTTAAAACGACCAACAACGATTTTGTATTTCCCCAAAGGCTTTTATTTCCCATAGCCGATCAAAGTTAAAAATTCATTTTCATTTATGAGTCGAACCCCGAGATCGGTGGCCTTTTTTAATTTCGAGGGCCCCATTCCTTCACCAGCAACTAGGTAATCCGTTTTTGAAGAAACGGAGCTTATGTTTTTACCACCATTCAACTCGATAAGTTCTTTCAGTTCTTCTCGAGACACCTTTTCAAAAACACCGCTTACCACAATGGACTTCCCTTGCAGCACATTGGAATGCAATGCTTTTCGTTCCATTTCAAATAGAAGACCGTGATTCCTTAGTACCTCGACGGTGTTGCGGTTATCAGCCTGGTTGAAAAACTCCAAAACAGACTGAGCGATGCGTTCTCCGATTTCGTTGACTTCCAAGAGTTCATCGAACGAAGCATTCATAAGGGCATCCATGGTTTGAAATGCCTGCGCAAGGCGCTTTGCAACCGTCTCACCGACGTATCGAATACCTAAAGCAAAAAGGACGCGTTCGAAAGGTATACTCTTACTTTGTTGAACTCCGTTCAAAAGGTTTTCTACTGATTTTTCGGCCATTCGATCCAATTTCAGCAATGTTTCGTGGGATAAAGAATATAGATCCGCAACGTTCTGAATCAGTCCAGCCTCGAACAATTGCACCACGGTTTCCTCACCTAAACCGTCGATATTCATGGCTTTTCGGCTTACAAAATGTTGAATTTTCCCTACCACTTGTGGCGCGCACTGGAGTTCATTCGGACAGAAATGTTGTGCTTCTCCCTCCTTTCGTACCAAGGCGGAATTGCACTCTGGACAATTTTCCAAAAACTGAATTTTCTGGGCATCGATGGGGCGCTTGCTAACGTCTAAACCAACGATTTTTGGAATAATCTCTCCTCCTTTTTCTACGAAAACAAAATCCCCCAAATGCAAATCCAATTTTTCGATTTGGTCGGCATTGTGCAAAGAAGCCCGCTTAACGGTTGTGCCACCTAATTGAATCGGCGCGAGGTTGGCAACCGGAGTAACAGCCCCTGTCCTTCCTACTTGAAAATCAACCGATAGAAGCTGAGTAACCACTTGTTTGGCTTTGAATTTAAAGGCGGTTGCCCAACGCGGTGACTTGGCCGTAAAACCGAGTTTACGCTGGTGCTCGTAGGAGTTTACTTTTATAACAATTCCATCAATTTCGAAGGGTAAAAAATTGCGTTGTTCGTCCCAGTAATGAATGAAATCCATAACACCTTCGATCGAATCGCAACAGCTTATGTATCCTTGGTTTTCGGGAGGTGTTTTAAAGCCCCAAGTTGAAGCGGATTTTACCGCCTCGAAGTGCGACAAAAACGGAAGGTCTTGGCCATTAACACCGTAGAGATACGTATCTAATCCACGATTAGCTACCATCGAAGAATCCTGTAATTTCAAAGTACCTGCAGCCGTATTCCTTGGATTTGCAAAACGATCTTCGCCGGCCATTTCACGTTCTTCGTTCAACTTATTGAACGCCTCGATGGGCATAAAGACTTCGCCGCGAATTTCAAATTTAATCGGAAAATCACCAGTTAACGTTAACGGAACGGTCCTAATCGTACGGACATTCATCGTAATGTCTTCTCCTTTTTCTCCATCGCCCCGGGTTACGGCTCTGACGAGTTCACCGTTTTCATAGCGTAAACCTATGGCGACCCCGTCGTATTTTAGTTCGCAGACAAAGGTTAAGTTTTCTAAACCTGCTTTGGTAATTCGCTGCACCCATTCCTGAATTTCCTCTTCAGAGTAGGTATTGGCGAGCGAAAGCATGGGGTATTCGTGCGCAACAGTTTCAAATTTTTTGGTGATATCCCCTCCTACTCGCTTCGTTGGACTGTTATCTGAAGC
>Ga0209770_10000280_pt1 | contig 29477 bp, 25 predicted proteins | sample LauGreSu1BDMLBDD_2_FD_187572 | JGI IMG/M metagenome (GOLD analysis project Ga0209770, IMG submission 187572) | Freshwater lake microbial communities from Lake Michigan, USA - Su13.BD.MLB.DD (SPAdes) (version 2) | ecosystem: Environmental > Aquatic > Freshwater > Lake | place: Lake Michigan, USA...
CAAAGCTTCCCTGCGAGCGCAGGACCGTTCCCGCGGAGCCCTTCAAGGAACACGTTTATAGTAAAGAGTGTCCCCTTTTGTGTAGATATGCGGGACTGACCCCGCAGCAGGCGGCAGCGGGATCGGGCCGGAGCGAGCACTGGAAGCGATCCACAAAAAAACCTGCGCGCAGCGCAATGGCCGATCCTCCCCCGAGCTTCCCTGCGAGCGCAGGACCGTTCCCGCAGAGCCCTTTAGGGAACACGTTTATAGTAAAGAGTGCCCCCTTTTGTGTAGATATGCGGGACTGACCCCGTACCCCTCAGCCGGCCACCTGAAGCGACGCACCCCCATTGACCAGGTACAGCGCCGCCATACGGACCGCCAACCCATTGGTCACCTGCTCCAAGATCACCGACTGAGGTCCATCCGCGATACTGCTCGCAATTTCCACCCCCCGATTGATCGGGCCAGGATGCATGATCAACGCATCCGACTTCACCTTGGTCATCCGAGCCGTGTTCAGCCCGAACAACGCCGCGTACTCCCCCGTACTCGGGAACATCGAAGCCTTCTGCCGCTCATGTTGAATCCGCAGCAAATTGATCACATCCGCATCCCGCAACGCCTCGTCGATATTCCAAGTCACCCGCACATTCGGAGCGAACGACTCAAACGACTTGGGCACCAACGTCGGCGGACCACACAACGTAACCTTCGCTCCCAGCTTGGTCAGCGCCCAGATGTTCGAGCGAGCCACCCGGCTGTAGAGGATATCCCCCAGAATCGTCACATTCAGCCCATCCACCCGACCCTTCTTTTCCCGGATCGTGAAAACATCCAACAACCCCTGAGTCGGATGCTCGTGCGCTCCGTCGCCGGCATTCAGCACATGCGCCCCCAGAAAACGCGCCAGGAAATGCGGTGCCCCACTGGCACCATGCCGCAAAATGATGATGTCAGCATTGAGCGCCTCAAGATTCCGAGCCGTATCCTTGAGCGTTTCACCCTTCTTCAGCGAACTGGCTTCCGCCGAGAAATTGATGACATCGGCACTGAGGCGCAGCGCAGCCAATTCAAAACTAATCCGCGTACGGGTGCTCGGTTCGACAAAGAGATTGATGACCGTCTTGCCGCGCAAAGCCGGCACCTTCTTGATCGACCGTTCTCCGACGGCCTTGAACTCACGGGCCGTATCCAGCACGTGAATAATCTCCTCCGCAGAGAGACTCTGCAGATCGAGCAGGTGTTTGCGATTCCAGATCATGAAACAGAGGGGGCCGACGACAGCGTGGCAGTGTCGCGCAGGAAGACTCCATCATCAACACCGCCTTGGGAACAGCGCACCTGCACCGACTGACTCAGCAAAGTCGCCACCTCCTTGCCGACGACATCCGGTCGGATCGGAAGTTGCCGATGGCCTCGGTCGATCACCACGGCCAACTGGACACGACTGGGGCGCCCGAATTCGTGGAGCGCATCCATCGCCGCCCGAATCGTCCGGCCAGTGAAGAACACATCATCCACCAACACCACCGTCTTGCCCTGGATATCACCCGGGATCTCGGTGGGGTTCACCGTCGGTGCGGTGCGTTGATTCAAATCATCCCGATAAAAAGTGACATCAAGCGTACCGCAGGGAACCGGCCGGCCAAATACTTGGCCCAATTCGAACGCAAGCCGCCGCGCCACAGGAACGCCGCCCCGTTGGATCCCCACCAACACCAACGACCCAACATCCGGGTTGGCCTCGGCAATTTCATGGGCCATGCGCGCGAATGTGCGCTGCAAAGCCGCTGAATCCAGAAGGAGGGAACTCATGGTCCGAACTGTGTCCGCACGCCTTCTCTGCTCATTCGAGAAGACCATCGAGCGAACACACTCTGTCGCTTCAGGCAAGGGATCCAGAGGTCCGGGAACGCCTCCAACTGGCTCGGTGCTTGGTGATCCAATCCACCAAGGCCGCATCAAATCCGATGTCGTGCCCGGCTTTCTCCGATTCAATCCACTTGTGCTTCAGGATCTCTTCCTTCTCGGAGAGAAACTCCCGATACAACGAGGAACTCTGGAGGATGCCTGTTTCCAAACCCGACGATGGTAAGGTGTGCGTCATGTTACGGATAGGTGACCTGTTGGAGAAACAGTAACGGGGATTGCGTCGGGATAAAACGGTTTTCCTCCTGCATTTCGGACACCAGAACGCATAGGCTCAGACCGTTGAAACGGATCTTCTCTCTGATCGCCTGCGCGGCCGCCTTGTGGTTCGGTTGCTCGACATCCCAGCCACCCGTCGGCTCCACCACCCGAACCCTGCCCCTCACGGTGGCCGAGTCTTGGACCCTCACACCGCCTAGCGCCCGGTTCGATGCGTCGGCCTTGGTTCGCCTGCCCGACGGTCGAATGCTCACCGTCAACGACAAGGAAACCGGACTCTTCGAAATCCAATTTCCTGAATCGGGAACTGAAGCCGTGCTGGTCCCTTACTCCGGACTCTCCCCAAATTTGTTCACCCCACTGACCCCAGGCCGGGACCTACCTTGGGACATCGAGGGCATCGGCATCGATACGGCGGGTGCCCTCTATCTCAGTGAGGAACACCTCCGCTGGATCCTAAAACAACCAGCTCCAGGTCAACCGCTGGAACGACTACCGATCGACTGGTCGCCAGTTTCGAACTGGTTCAGCAAAACCGATCGAAACGCCTCCTTCGAAGGTGTGGCTGTCGGCGACCGCTTTCTCTATGTGGCCAATGAGCGGGACACCGGGCGCATCATCGAAATCGACCGCAAAACCCTGAGGGTGGTGGGCGATTTCCAGGCCAAGCCCCCGGGAGCTTCGGGTGACGACATCCACTACACGGACCTCTGCTGGTTTGACGGCGAACTCTGGGCCTTGTGCCGCGAACACCGGAGGGTCCTGTGCATCAACCCGCAGACCCATGCCGTGCGGCTGTGTTTCAGTTATTTTCCCATCGAAATGGACCCCAAGTACGCCTATCAGCACTTGCTGCCGTACGGATTCTTCGAAGGGCTGAGTGTGGATGCCGACAATGTCTGGTTGCTCATCGACAACAACGGGTATCCGCGCAAATCCAACCCACAAGATGCTCGGCCGCTGCTCCTGCGTTGCCCCCGGCCCGACCGGCCGAAGCGGTAGATTCCATCGGTAGACCCACTGCAGGCCCCAACTCCGGTCCATCAAACCCCGCCGAACCGACGGTGCCGGCGGGCGTATTCTTCCAAGGCCTCGCACAGGTGCGCCTTGCGAAATTCCGGCCACAATGTCGGCGTGATCACGAACTCCGCATAGCTCAATTGCCACAGCAGGAAATTGCTAATGCGCATTTCTCCGCTGGTGCGAATCATCAAATCGGGATCGGGCCAGTGGCGGGTATACAAATGCTCTGAGATCACCCGTTCATTGATTTCAGCCGGATCCAGCGAACCGGATTTCACCTTGTCGGCAATGGCCCGCGTGGCCTCGATCAACTCGGTCCGACCGCCATAGCTCAGGGCCAAAATCAAGGTCAGGCCATTGTTCTTGGACAAGGCCGCACGGGTCTTGGCCAACTGTTCCTGCACCGCCTCTGGAAGTCGCCAAATCTGCCCGATGGCCTCGAGGCGGACGTTGTTGCGATTGAGTTCCCCGATCTCGTTCTTGAGGAAGCGAGCCAGGTACTTCATGAGGGTATCTACCTCATCCTTCGGCCGGTTCCAATTCTCGACCGAGAAAGCATACAGCGTCAGGTACTTGATACCCACTTCAGCGGCGGCCCGGACGATGGTCCGGACCGACTCCACGCCGTTACGGTGCCCTTCCACCCGAGGCAACCCACGCTGCTTGGCCCACCGCCCGTTGCCGTCCATGATGACGGCCACATGGGTCGGCAAATTGGCTTGTGCCGCCGCAGACAGCTTGGGCTCGGCGCTCACGGGCACACCTCAGAGGAACATGGTCTGCGCCCGGGCGGGGCCCACGCTGGCGATGGTCAAGCGAGCGCCGGTCATTTGGGAAACCGCCAGCAGGTAGTTGCGGCAGTTCACCGGAAGGTCTTCCCAACGGGTGACCTCCTCGGTCGAAGTCTGCCAACCGGGGAAGGTTTCGTACACCGGCTCGCACTGAGCCAAGATGTCGTGATCGGCCGGGAAATGCCGCAACGTTTGACCATTGGCCCGGTAGGCCACACACACCTGAAGGGTCTTCAGGGAATCCAGACCATCGATGTTGGTGATGGCCAGCTCGTCGATGCCATTGACCATGGTCGCGTGGCGGGTGGCCACGGCGTCGAACCATCCACAACGACGGGCTCGGCCGGTCGTTGAACCAAATTCGCGACCCATGCCGTGCAGCAGGTCGCTCACCTCGGCGCTCTCGGTCGGCAAGGGTCCGCCGCCCACGCGGGTGGTGTAGGCCTTCAGCACGCCAATCACCTTGTCCATGCGGTTCGGAGGCACTCCGGAACCTGTGCACGCACCGCCGGAAGTGGTGTTGGACGATGTCACAAAGGGATAGGTGCCGTGGTCGATGTCCAGGAAGGTTCCCTGGGCTCCCTCGAACAGGATGTTACCGCCACGTTGGGTCACCTCATGGAGAAACACCACCGTGTTGGTGACAAACGGGCGCAACCGATCCGCCGCGGCCGTGTATTCGGCGAGAACCTGATCGTAATTGAGCGGCGTGCCCCCCAGAGACTGAATGAGCGCATTGTTCTCGTCCAAGCGCTCGCGCAGCTTGGCGGGGAATCGCTCCCGGTTCACCAAATCCAACACCCGGAATCCCACCCGAGCGACCTTGTCGCCGTAAGTCGGGCCGATGCCACGCTTGGTGGTGCCGATCTTGTTGTCGCCCTTCTGGGCCTCGCGTGCGCCGTCCAATTCCCGGTGCCACGGGAACACCACGTGAGCCGTCTCAGAAATCCGGAAATTGTCGGGCGTGACCGAAACACCGAGTTTGGCCAACCCATCGAGCTCCTTGACCAAGCCCACGGGATCCATGACGACACCATTGCCGATCACGCACACCTTGTTCGAGCGGAGGATCCCGCTGGGAATCAGGTGCAGGACGTACTTGTCCTTGCCCACGAAGACCGTGTGGCCCGCGTTGTTGCCACCTTGCGTGCGGACCACCACCTCCGACTGCTCGGTCAGCACGTCGATGATCTTACCTTTGCCTTCGTCGCCCCATTGAGCGCCGACCAGAATCACGTTTGCCATGGATAAACGCCCACCGTGAACAGCAAAAAGCCCCGACTGAAGTCACGTCAGGGCCCGCGTTCCGATGACAGCGTTGCCAGCCTAGGGACAGGAATCCGCCCGGTCAACGTTGCAGGATTTGTTCGGAGCAAGTCAGCCGAGGCAGCCCCATTCGCCGACTCAACCCTCCGAATCCATTTCGTTGCTGGCATGACGTATGTCCCGCGCCTCGTACAAGTACACGGATTCCTCAGCGATGTTCTTGGCGTGGTCGGCGATCCGCTCCAGCGCCTTGCTAATGGTCATGAGGTGCAGGCATCGACCGATGGTCGCCGGATCCTCGGTCATGAAACCGGTCAATTCCCGGTGCAGCGATCGATTCAATGCGTCGACCGCCTTGTCGCGAGGAATGACCGCCCGCGCCTTGACCGTGTCTCCATGAACAAAGGCGTCCAGCGCATCACGCAGCATCTCAGTGGCCATCTGACACATCTTGGGGATGTCCTGGTAGGGCTTGAGTTGCGGTTCGCGCCCCAACTTCAGAGCCCGTCGGGCGATGGTGGTGGATTCATCCCCAATGCGCTCCAAATCGCGGGTGATCTTCAGCACGGCGGTGATTAAGCGCAATTGGCCCGCCAACGGAGCCTTGGTCAACAAGATGATCACCGCGGCGTCCAAGGCCTTTTCCAACTCATCCAACGGATCGTCTCCGGCGGTCACGCTGCGCGCGAGTTCGTCGTCCCGATCCACCAAAGCCCGGACCGCTCGGACGACCAGGCTTTCAGCCATGCTCGCCATGCGGAGCAACTGGTCCTTGAGCCGCGTGATCTCTGCCTCCAATGGTGTCACTAAGCGCTATTGGGCCGGGTGACGCCCTTTTTGCAAACGTTGGAGTTGTCGATTCCCCGAAAAACCTCCCGAGATCATCGAAAGCGACCCGTCACATAGTCTTCGGTACGGGGATCCCGCGGCTGAGAAAACACACGCTCGGTAGAGTCCATCTCCACCAATTCACCCGCCTGGAGAAAGGCCGTCTGATCGGACAATCGCGCGGCCTGCTGCAACGGGTGGGTGGTCAAGAGGATGGTGTGATCCCGACGCAAATCGCGGATCAATTCCTCGATGCGACCAACGGAGATCGGATCCAAGGCACAAGCCGGCTCGTCCAGCAGCAAGACGACTGGATCAACAGCCAAGGCGCGTGCGATGCACAAGCGCTGCCGCTGCCCCTCCGAAAGCCCGAGTGCGTTCCCATTCAAACCGTCCCGAACCTCATCCCACAACCCGGTCCGCTGAAGCACCGAAGCCACTCGATCTTCCAACTCAGAACCAGAACAGCCTCCGATGCGCAAACCAAAGGCCACGTTGTCAAAAACCGACTGCGGGAACGGGATCGCTTTCTGAAAAACCATCCCCACACGACGACGAAGTTCGGTAACGTCCACTCCGGGGTCCTGAACATCGACACCCCCCACCCGGCACACCCCGCTCTGGCGGACCCCGGGAATCAAGTCATTCATCCGGTTCAGGCAACCCAGCAACGTGGATTTCCCACAACCGCTCGGACCAATCAACGCCGTGATTTGCCGCTCCGGAACGACCATTGAAACCGACCGCAGCACCTGGGTGGATCCGTACCAGAAGGACAGGTCCTGGATCTCGATGCGCGCTGGGTTGGGCGAGGATTCGGAAGTCACGGCGTCAGAGGCGGTCTTGCTCCGCCCGGAGGATCCGAGATCGCAAGACCGCGGCAGCAGCATGGAACAACAACGAAAGGAAAACGAGAACCCAGACGCAGGTGAGCAAGAGAGGCCGGCTGGATGGATGTTCCGGCGACCGAGTGCCCAAGACAAAGACCTGATGCGCCAGGTCCACGAAGGGCTCATCCAATGCCAGTGACCGCTGTGTCTCCGCCACGGCCCCGGTGAACAACAACGGCACGACTTCACCGAAGGCTCTTCCGACTGTCAGAACCACTCCACTCGCGATTCCTACCCATGCATTCGGCAGGAGAATCCGCATCACCACTTGCAGCCGAGTCGCTCCCAAGGCCATGGCCGCCAAACGCAATTCCTGCGGCACCGACCGCAGCGCCTGCTCGGTGGAAACCACCAACACGGGCAACGTCATCATGGCCAGGGTCAGGGAAGCCCATAACAAACCCGGCCGTCCCCAGACCGGTGCCGCCGAGTCTCCAGCCATCCGATCCAACCCGACACCCACGACACTGATCCAGAAACCCAGACCCAAGAGACCGAAAATCACACTGGGAACCCCGGCCAGTCCATGCACCAGCCATCGCAGGATCCGTGTGGCCCTGGCTCCAGACGGAGCGTACTCGGCCAGATAAACCGCTGTAAGGATCCCCGCTGGAATCGCAGCCAAGGACATGAGGAGTGTTCGTGTCGCCGTGCCTAAAAGAAGCAGCGAAAGACGGCTGCCTCGGTGATCCAAAGCTGGGGAGCTCCCACCTTCCTGCCCATCCCACCCACTCAAGAAAACCGGCACGACCACGAGCAAAAGGCCCAAAACCAAACTGAGCACCGAGGCGAACAGAGCCCAGGCGACAACCCCGGTGAGACGTCGAAAAATCCAATCTGGAAAGCCGCGGTTCACGAGGCCACCTCCCCTCGTTGTCGAGCGTTGCGAATTCGGATCATCCGGGCCAAACCCTGAAGAGCCATACTCAAGCCCAACAAAACAAACCCCATCAGGAACAACTCAGAATAGCGCTGGCTTCCTCGAGCAGTCCCCACCCACTCCAGCGCCAATTCCACCGGCACGGTTCGCACCGGATCCCAAAGGCTCCACCCCGGAAGCGTCGCGTTTCCGCTCACCATCATCACGATCATGGTTTCACCCAAAGCCTGGGACATCCCCAACAACACCGCCGCCCCAATGCCGGAAGCAGCGGCTGGCCACACCACGCGGCGAACGGCCTCCCATGGAGTCGCCCCCAAAGCCAAGGCGGACCGAAACCATTCTCGTGGCACGGCACTCAGTGCATCCTCCACCAACGAAAACATCACTGGCACGATGGCCAAACCCACCGCCACACCGGCCACCATGCCATTCAGCAAAAACGGCGCTCCGAAGGCTCGTTGGAGGGCTGGCGCCAGAACCCACAAGGCAAGGAAAGCCAAGACCACCGTGGGAACTCCCTGCATCAGTTCCAAGGTCGGCTTCAGCCAAACCCGCCAACGTACCGGGGCCACTTGTGACACATACAGCGCCGCGGGGATGGCAATGGGAATGGCCACTGTCAGGGCAATCATCACCACCTTAACGGATCCCCACCCCAACGAAATCAGGTTCCACCGTGAAGAAATCGGGGTCGATGTTCCAAGACCGCCCAGTCTCACAAACAACGCGGGCATGGCTTCCAGGGCCATAAAAAAAACGAGCCATACCAATATCAAACCTACCGCAGCAGCAACGAAGCGGAGACCTCGAGCCACCCCGGCATCCCAAAGCGCCGATCGGCGACTCGGAGTCGCTGAGTCGCAAAATCGCAGGGTGGGTTTCTTTGGATCCGAATTCATCCGGGGCTCTATTGCGGCTGATCGTCGGTTGAGTGAGTCCACTTGGAAAGCATCGACCCATCCTGAAATTCAAAAGTCCATGGGCAAGCCACTTGGCACTCTCAACGAAGGACCTCACATTGACCCGGCATGTTTCCAATCGCACAAACGCTGGAAGGGATGACCTGGGTTCCTGGCCCCTATCCAGGAGTCGAGTTGGTAATCCTCGAACGAGATGCGGCGACAGGCGGAGTCACCGTTCTGCGAAAGTTCCACTCGGGCATCACGGTGCCCGCCCACATCCATCCCATGGCGGACGAATGGGTTTGCGTGATTTCCGGGGAATGGGTCGAGGACGCGCAAACCTTTGGTCCCGGTTCAATCCTGCAATCACCTCGTGGGGTCCGTCATGGTCCCCATCACGCAAAGACCGAGGTCCTTTCGCTGACGCGGTTCAATGGCCCACTGACCGTTTCTCCCTGAATTTCTCCCGTGAGCCACAAAAGCCCCCGCATCGCCGCGCTCCTGGCAGACCTGGATTCCGACGCTCCGAACACAGAGGGACTGCCCCGGCACTACCTGGGCTTCTTTCGGTGCTTCAACCATGGGCTCTACTTCGAAGCCCATGATGTCCTTGAAGAACTCTGGCTGGCTGATGGCAAAACCGGGGCCAATTACGCCTTCTACAAGGGACTCATCCAATGGGCCGGAGCCTTTGTGCACCTCCAGAAAGGCAGACTCCGACCGGCCGTGGCCCTGTTCAATCTGGCCACCACCAACCTGAAGCAATACCCGACCATTCACCTGCGACTCGACCTGTTGAATGCTCTCGAAGACATGCGCTCGTGGCGGCAGGACATCGAAACCTCCGAGTTCCAGACCAACCCCTTGACCCAGCGACCTACCCCTCACATCACCCTGTTGCCGCCTCAATCACCTCTCAAGCCTTCGGACGCAGTGATTTCCACGGTTCCTCAGCACTGACGTCGACCATGAACGGCCCCTGTGCTTGGGCCGGCGACAAAATCGCCAGAATCACGGCGTCGGCCCCCGTGGGATTGAAAGTCGCATGCACTACTCCGGCTGGGATGTGAGCCACCTCACCCGGTTGGAGCAGACGCTTCTCGGTTTCCACCCACTGCTCCACCTGCCCTTCCAAAACGTAGATAATTTCCTCCAACTCCGGATGGGTGTGAAAGGGATGGCCTTCCCCGGCCGGCAACACCGCCCGGCACAACTGCAAATCCTTGGCATCAGCAATCTCCGGGCGGCACAGCCAATAATTGGTCCGCCCCTTGAAATCCTCTTTCAGGGCCTCGGTCGTGGTGATGAATCGGCGGGAAGGTTGGCTCATGGAAATTCTTTAACACCCCCGAGCTGCCGGGAACACCGCCAAAAATAGCCATCCTCACCCCTGGCCGGAAGCCCGAATGCCCCCGAACACCCCCAACCCACCACTTTAAACCTGTCACTCTATTGGACTCAAAGCAGTCGATCGATCGAGGCGACTCACTTTGAACCTGTCACTCTATTGGGTTTCTTGGGGGTGGGTGGGGTTTTTGTTTGCGGGGGGGGCGCTGGACTGGTTAGTTGCAATCGGTTTGCAACTCTTGAAGTCCCATGATGATCGGCGGGCGTTCACCTTGATCGAGCTGTTGGTGGTCATCGCCATCATCGCGATTTTGGCGGGCTTGCTCTTGCCGGCCTTGGCCAAGGCACAAGCAAAGGCTCGGGCGGCCTCTTGCCTGTCCGGCCTGCACCAACTCGGCCTGGGAATCCAAATGTACGCCGACGACCATGGCGGATACTTCCCGGAAACCACCCATGGAACCTCCGCGACCAACCGATCCTGGATCTTCACCCTGCGTCCCTATGTGGGCAATGTGGACGCCATTCGAGCCTGCCCTTCAGATCCGTTCCGCAAGGCCCGTCTGACCAATCAGGCTTCCAGCTACATCCCCAATGAATATGTGATGGTGGACTTGGTGAGCCCTTTCGGCAGCGTCACCGAATCCTTCCGTCGGATGGACACCCTGAAGAACCCCACCGACACCACCACGCTCTTTGAAGTGGCCACGGACAAGGAAGCCAGCCTTTCAAGCGACCACACCCATTCTCGGAATTGGGTCCAAGGGGGCTGGGATGCGGTGTTGGCCGACATCCAACCCGACCGCCATGGCAGCGGCTCGGCTTCGCCCCGGCACGACAACGGCCGGGCCAACCAACTCATGGCCTGCGGCCACGTTTCCTCCATTTCGGCGTCGTTATTAAAAGCCCGCGTGGATCGCGGTGAAAACATCGCTCGCCCCCCGGATTGACCTCCAAATCACCGGACTCCATGAGGCTACGTTCCACCTTACTCTCGTTGGCCGCGCTTCTGGCAGGACCCACCCTCCTGGCTTCGGGCCTTCCCGCGTCGCTGACCAACCGCATCATCTTCACCCGACAGCACGTCGACATCCGGACAGTCTTCCTGGGCGGATCTGAGGTCCCGATCACCGTGCAAATCCGCGATGCCGATCGCGCCATCAACCACCCGGCCACCAATACGGTGCTGGTGGTCGCCGAACAGGCCATGGTGTCCATTCCCGGCGGATTTGAAACCTTCGGCCCCGAGGGCTCTCCGCTGTGGATCCTCCCTCAAAGCCAGGATCCAGCGCTGATGTATCTCGGGTTTTCTGCCGAAGGATTTCCCCGTGACCGCTTCGACGGGCGACTGAACTTGCAATTGAAGTCGGTCCATGGGCCCGGCCACGTATTCATCTGGCAGGCGGATGCTGCGGGTGGTTTGGATGTGCGCATCAATTCAAGGGACGGGCTCGATGCCTCGGACCGTATCGAACCCTTGGTCAACGGCCATGACCACTACAACGTGGGGTTCACCACGGCCGGACTTTACGAATTGGTGTTCCAACCCAGCGCTCGACCGTTGGGATCCGAGACGTTCTTGTTGGGGGAATCCGTACCGGTGCTCTTCGCCGTGGAACCCTTGCCCCAACTCCCGCCACCCCCACCTCTCTGGCAGCAATGGGTTCAGGCCCAGTGGCCCGGCGGTGCTCCGGATGCGGTGCTCCAACCCGAAGCCGACCCCGATCAGGACGGTGAGCCCAATGTCGCGGAGTTCCTCTCGGGAACCGACCCGCGCAACCCATCCAACCGACCTCGCCTAAAACTTCATCCAGGGAGCGGCATCCTCCCTAGTCTGGTTTTTGAACTCCCGGTGGAGACGAATCGACTCGGTGACGCCTCAGTGATCCTCGAATCGGCTCCAAACCTCGCGGGCCCCTGGACTGCAGTGAGCGCCATCGCTCCCCTGGGCTCCTCGTTGCGTTGGGAAGATTCCTTTACCAACCCGCCTTCCACCCGATTCTATCGTCGAAGGACACAGAAGCTCTGACGCTTTTCCGAACCACCATGAACGCCACCCAGTCCGTCCGCCGCACCCTGCCCATCCTGGCCATCACTCTGTCCGCCCTGTTCTCCGGATGCGGTGGAAAGGACGACGGCCATGCAACAGAGGGTGCCCACAAGCACCAACACCGGGCGCCCCATGGCGGCACGGCGATCGTCCTCGGCAAGGAAGCCTTCCATTTGGAACTGGTCCGAACCGCCGACACAGGCTTGCTCACCTGCTACATCCTCGATGGACACATGGAATCCTTCATCCGGGTTTTGGCTCCTCACCTGAGTTTGGAAACAACGGTTTCCAATCAGACCCGGACACTCGAACTACTGCCCGTGGCCAATGCGGCCACCGGAGAGAAAATCGGCGACACCAGCCAATTCGAGGCGCGCGCCGAATGGTTGAAAACCGCCACGAATTTCACCGGTAAGGTGATCGGCATCACCATCAAGGGCACGACCTTCACCGACGTAGCCTTCCGCTTTCCGGAAGGCAACGAGTAAGCCATCACGACCTGGCAGCGCCCGATGCTGGTCCGCGTTGGGCCGCATGCTGGCCTGGCGATCCCTTCGCCGACGTGCCGTCTCGCGAACACCGCTCCAAGATCCGTTTTGTTTGCCGGTGCCGCCAGGCGAACAAGAGTGCCAACTGGGGACGGAACACCCACCGGTCCAACAGCAGTCCCCAGCGTCCCCAAGGCGGCAGGTATTCCACACGGTCGGTCAACAATGCCACCTTCGGCCCCACCTCTTGGAATGCATGGATGTGGCGCCACTGGGAGTAGGGCCCGCGAAGGGCTACATCGACCAGACGGCACGGCGGAGACACCTCCTCCAATGAGACCTCCCAATCCTGAGACAGGATTCCGAGGATGCTCACCCGGACTCCCAGTCTGGCTCCCGGCTTCCACTCCTTCGGCATCCGGAGTTCCGCGACCCACACACCCGGTGGATTGATGCGATGCAAGTTGGCCGGGTCCTGATGGAAGCGATAAAGCGCCTCGACCGAAGTCCGGATTTCACTTTTTTTCTCGTAGTACAATGTCATCAGCAAAAAGGCCGGGAACCTGTGACGGTTCCCGGCCCTGGATCGAGTCTAGGATTACTTCCCTTCCTCGTGAGCGTGAGTCCCACCGGCCGCCGGAGCGATCGGATGCTTGGCCAGGTAGTCGTCCACATCGGTGGTCACCACCAGGCGTCCCCACATCACCGGCCAGTGACCCGGGAACGTACAAACGTACTCGTAATCACCGGTCTGTGAGGGTGCCGTCAGCTTCAAGGTGGCACGGCTACCCGATTCCACCAAACGAGTGGCTCCCACAACGCCCGGAAGACCCGGAACATAGGCCCGACCTTCACGGTCCAGCGCGCCCGGCGCCATGACGTCAGCGGCCGCACCCACCGCCTCACGGGCTCCCGGTTTCACAATCACCAAGTTGTGGGGCATGAAGTCGTCGTTCTCGAGGACGATTTCGAAGGGCTTGCCCGCCTCGACGACCAGACGCGGCACGTCGTAGCGCATTTGCTCGCGCACCGTGCGGATCACGAACACCGACACCCGCAGCTGCTTCAGAGAAGCACGCAAGGCCGACGAAGTGCTCCCCGGCATCAAACCTGCGAGATCTGAGGCCGTCTGAAGCGCGTCCACATAGCTGATATCCGTGCGGGATTCAGTGGGAACCCTGGAGGCCCAACCCACCAAGGCGGTGGCGGCCGCGCCGGCTGAAGCGACATTCCAGGAGGTCCGGGGCAACTGACGTAGTCCCTGGGCCGCCGCGGGAACGCTGTCGCCCTTGACGATGAGGTCAGCAAGCAGATTGAACACCTCTTCGGGCTTCTCATTCATGCTGAGCAAGGCGCGCATGGCGACGCGGCGCATACCGCCGGTTCCATCCACAGACACCGGGATGCGGACATTCCGAGCCGGGGCAGGCACACCTTTTTGAGAGGCGACCTCCTGACGAGCGGCATCCAACAAGGTCAGTGTGAAACCATTCAAACGCTGGCTCAGATCCCCTTCGGTGCGGTTCCAGACCGAAACAGCCTCCACCGACTGCTCCGAGCCGAGGTCCACTTCCCACCAAGGGTTGCGGTCATTCTCCGCGGAATGGGTCTGCGTTCCGGAGGCGAAGGAACCATCGGTGTTGCCATCAATGGCATGAGAAGCCTCGCCCGAGTTGGACGTGGTCGATTGGGTAGCTTTGCCGCTGCGGGCGATATTCTGGCCAGCCGACCAGACTTCGACTTCGGCCAAGGTCAAGGTGCCGCGACGGGGCAACTCGATGCGCACGTAGCGGGCTCCGCCCTTCTTTGAAGCATCTGCCACCAATGCGGATCGACCGGAAACCACCGGGTAAACCATACCATAGGCCTTGGCTCGGAAATCCGGATCGCTGACCAGCGGAATGCCAGCCAACAAATCCGAGAGGGTGGAAGGCTTGGCGGAGGCCGTCACCCAGAGGGCATCAAACGAACCCTCCACCATGGCCAGCGAAGCCCAGGCAGCGGCCCGGGTGATCGCATGCGCACTCTTCGTTCCCAGCTGGGTCAAGCGCGCCCGCTGGGCCTTCAGCTCGTCGACCGGCTGACCGGGCAACAAACGGGCCAAGCTCGAAAGAGCCTCGTCCGCGCGGGATTCAGGCTTCTCCAGCAAGCTCAGGAGCAACGTCGAACGCGAGACCTTGCGCAGCGTCGCCAAATCGTTGAGGGCCACGCCCCGTTCGGCATCCGGCACTCCGGCGCGACCCAACAAGTCAGCCAGCACAGGCTCGACCCGTGGCAGCTTCAGGATTTCCGCGGTGCTGAGCGACTTGAGCAAGTGCTGCAGGCCAGCCGGATTGTTCTGGGCCAGCGGACGTCCGTCGGCGATGGCCTTGCGCCACTGAGGCTCCAACTGGCGGAGGGTCTCCTTGAGGGTGTAGTCCAAGTAGTAATCCAGCGGCTTCTTGAGGATGGCCAAAGCCACTTCGGCAGCCTCGGCCGAACGGAAGAAGCTCGCACCCCGGACGGCCTCCAGGCGCACCCGCGGGCTCTCGTCTTCAGCCAACTTGGCGAAGAGCGCCAGGGCATTGGGAACGCGGTCGCGCCAGTAGCAAAGCACGCGGCCGGCGGCAGCGCGGGCATTGGCCTCGGGTGAATTCAGCATCCGGGTCAGGCGGTCGGCATCGACCACGTTGTGCCATTGATGGACCCACAAGGCCTCCATCATGTGGTGCTCGTAATTCGGATCCTTGGCATCCAAGCCAGCCGCCCACTGACGCACACCCGCAATGACCTTGGTGGTGTCGCGCTTGCCCAACTCGATCTTGGCCAGCTCGCGGGTTTGGTTTTCCGGTTCCTTGAGCAACTCCAAGAGGGCGGCAATGGATTGACCCTCGATCTTGGCCGGCTTCATCAGCGGGCGTCCCTTGTAGGTGATGCGGTAAACGCGGCCGTACTGGTGACCCCGGTTCGGATCGCGCAAATGGTGCTGCATGTGACCGATGATCGACTGATGCCAATCGGCGAAGTAAATCGCGCCATCCGGACCCGTGCTGATGCAAATGGGGCGGAAGTTCGGATCGGTCGAGGAGATCAAGTTCTCGAGGGTCTCACCCTTCAGGCCAGAGCCGTCTTCGGTCACTTTGACCCGGAACACGCCTTGGAAGGAGATCACGTTCAAGTTCAGGAAGTTGCCCTGGAACTCCTCGGGAAAATGCCGGCTGGTCAGGATGCCGGTGCCCGGGCACGGGCGAGAAGGCCGATTCCAGAACTCCTTCATGCCGGAGTGCTTGTTCGGATAATCGATGCGACCGCTGAAGGCGGGGCCAAAGTAGTTGGCGTTGCCCGTGGCGTCGGTGATGAAGTCGTTGCCCCAGCCATCGAACACACGCCCGTGGGGGTTGGCGAAGCCATAGGCCACGTAAGTCTCGAACTGGTGGGTCCGCGGCTCGAAGCGGTAGATCGCGCCGTCGTTGTTGCGCAGGGCGCCCTCGCCCGTTTCGACCTGAGTGCGATGAAACACGCCGTCGCTCAAGTAAATCGAGCCACCCGGGTCCAAACAAATGGCGTTGGCCGTGTGGTGCGAATCCGCCGAATCCATGCCCATGAGGATGCGCTCCTTGGTGTCGGCCTTGCTGTCATTGTTGGTATCGCGGATCCACCAGAGATCCGGGGCCTGCATGAGCAGGATGCCATCCTTGTAGAACTGGAAGCCGGTGGGGCAGTTCAGGTCGTCCATGAACACCGTTTCTTTGTCGGCCTTGCCGTCGCCGTTGGTGTCTTCGTAGATGAGCAGCTTGTCACCCACCTTGCTGGTCGGGGTGCGCTCCGGGTAATTGGGCCATACGGCCACCCACAAGCGACCGCGGGTATCCCAAGCCATCTGGACCGGATTCACCAAATTGGGGAAACGTTTCTCGTCGGCGAAGAGATTCACCTGCATGCCGGAGTGGACCGTCATCTTGCCGATGGCTTCCTGACCATCGATATAGACCTGGCTCTTGTCGGCGTTGGCTCCGGGTTTGTTGGACTCCACTGGAGTCACCGCCGGGAGGTTGGAATCGTCCACCTTGAGATCGCCGTCCCGAGCCACGGCCCAGACACGCTGGTCGCGGTTGGAGGTCAGCACGTCGCGTTGCGACATTTCCTCCTGCATGACCTTGTAGTTGGAGACGTAGGGCGCCGGCGCATTGCGATCACCCACAAAGCCGCCTTTGCCCGGCTGATAGGCCAAGGTCGAACGGCCGCCGTACACATTGTAACCATCGACCGTGCGGTAACGTTGGTGCCACTGCCAGTTCTTCTCGTTCACCGCCCGGCGGAGCTTTTCCATGTCACCGGTCGGCACCTTGCCGCCGATCAGGCCACTGAAGAGGGCAGGCGCCAAAACCTTGTCGCCCTCGTCGCTCAGGAGGAAACCGTTGATGGTCAGCGAACGCCCCTTGGCGGAAGCCGCCGCCATCAATCGCAAGGACGGCTCGAAGGCATCAGCGAAGGCGATGCCGTTGTCCTTGGCCACCTCCGCAATGGCTGCGGAGTAGAGGCGCAAGTTGGCATTGTTGACGGAGCGGTCCGGGAAATTGGCGTCCGTGTGCTTCTCATTGGCCGCCGGCGAAACCAACGCCACCCGCGGTGAGCCCTTGCCGGAGTAATTGCCGCCGCGGACGTGTTTCACCCAGGCATCCAAGTCTGCCTTGAACTTCGGCAACCCTTCCTGACCTTTGAAAGACTCATTGTAGCCGAAGAAAGCGATGATCACATCGGACTTCACCCGGGTCAGCCAGTCGTCCGGAGAACCGAAATTTTCAGAACGGTGCCGATTGGCCACCTCGTCACCCGCTGCCGCCAAGTTGCGGAAGACCAGTCGGTGATCGGGAAAACGATCGTGGATCAACGTTTCAAAATAACCGGAATGCTGCATCCGGTCGGCGATGCCACCCCCGACGATCGCCACATGGTCGCCAGGCTGGAGTTGGAGCAGGGTTTGGGCGCTGACCGCCAAGGTTAAGGCCACTGATAACAGGGCCATTTGTATGGATCTCATAGGTTGTTGATCGGCAGCCACCAGAGGAACCGACCCATCGGTCCTCCGAAACTGCGGGCTCGGTGGATCCCCGAGCATAGGAACTCGAAGACCGACATCGCGACCAAAAATTCAAGCCAAGCAACAGCTTTGTTGGTTTAGCAAAAATGGTGGTGCCGTTATGGAAACAAACCCGTAACGACCAACAAAACACTTCCTTGGCTCTGCCCCTAGTGGAATCCTACGGCCTGATCGTCATGAAACAACTCCTACTTCGCCATCGTGCGAGCGTCGCGGCTCTCGGTCTGGCCGCCCTGCCCTGCATGGCCACCGCCTCCGACTACGCCAAATCAGTCTTGGCCGACAGCCCTGCGGCCTTCTATCGGTTGGGCGACAGCACCTTCCGCGGCACCAACAACCTGAATTCCGGCCTCGCGACCGGTGTTGTCGCCTCTCAAAACCTGGGGCGGGTGCACACCATGCCGGGTGCCATCGCCGGTGATGCCGGACGCGCCGCCTTTTTCGATTTCACCTCACGCACCGAAATCCCCTGGAACGCCGCTCTGAACCCCAAGAACGATAAACCGTTCACCCTGGAGGCGTGGTTCTACCCGACCAGCGATCAGACCGCGACCGGCCAATGCCCCATCAACAACCGATTCGCCTATTCCGGCGTTGACCGACAAGGGTGGGTGTTCTTCCAGCGCAAGCCCAACGCCGATTACGCCGGCAGCGAAGGTGTCGGCTGGAACTTCCGCATGTTCCGCGGGTCGGGCAGCAGCTCCGGCCTCGATGTTTTGAGCGGCGTGCCCTACGTGCTCGGCAAGTGGACGCACGTGGTGGTGGTGTATGATCCCAAGAACGTCACCGACGCCACCGTCACCATGTACATCGACGGCAAGGAAGCCGTCTCCAAGGCCTGGACAGGCGGCAGCGACGGCACGCAAGTGGGCTACTTTGCCAACAGCAACGACCACGATCCGGCCGTCGCCACCTTCGGCGAAGCAGCTTTGGCGATCGGCAACTACAATAACACCGCCGGCAGCAGTCTGAACCCCTACTTCGGCGGCGTGGACGAGTTCGCGTTCTACCCCACGCAACTCAGTGCGGAAAAGATCCTGGCTCATTATCAGAACGCCACGAATGCCAACCGGACGGTTTCCTATACGAGCCTGGTTCAGGCCGACCAACCTTCGGTGTACCTCCACCTCGACGAGGAAGCACCTGGCGCGGACATCGCCGTGAACTACGGTGAAAGCCGCTCAGCCGGTCACGCCACGTACACCGAAGAAGCGCGTCACCCCGCGCCGGGCGCGATCGCGGAGGGTGGAACCGATGGATCCGCCGCGTTCCACAACCGCAACGGCAAATCCACCACCACCGTACCCTGGACCGCCGGCAACAATCCCGGAGCTGACAAACCCCTTTCCGTGGAGTTCTGGGCCCGTCCCATGAGGGACCAGCAGGGCGGTCAGTGCCCCGTCAACAATCGCTTCGTCGGCGGCACCGGCCGAACCGGCTGGGTCATCTTCCAGCGCAACCCCAACACCACCTACCCGGCCTCCGAAGGCCACGGTTGGAACTTCCGCATGTTCCGCGGTGTCGGAGGCAGCGGTGCGGATGTGAATACCGACACCGATTACCGCATCGGCGAATGGCAGCATTTGGCCTTCACCTGGGAACCGGTGACCGACAACGGTGATCCGAGTGGCAATGGAAACAACCAGTGGGAGGGTATCCTGACCGCCTACGTCAACGGCGTCGCCGTCAACACCAACAGCGCCGCCCTCTACGCCGCCAATTTGCAAACCCCAGAAGACAGCAGCGTCGCGGCAGATCTGGGTATCGGCGCCTACAACGCCAAGTCGGGTCTGGGCAGCAATCCGTTCGAAGGCAACGTCGATGAGTTCGCCATCTACGGCGACTATCTGCTCAAGCCCGAACAGGTCTTGGCCCACTATCAGGCGGGCACGAACGCCCACCCAGCCGTTCCCTACGAGAATCTGGTCATCACCGCCCCCTTCACGGGCCCCGAGCGCAAAGGCCCGGCCACCTACCTGCGCTTCAACGAAGGCGCGGTATCGCCGCTGGCCAACGCAGGTAGCCTCGAGGCCGATGCCGACGGTCATGGCGTTCTGGCCAACACGTCGGCCGCCGGCCCACGTCCGCCGGCCTTCAAGGGCTTCGAAGCCAACAACAATGCCCTAGACTTGGCCACGACCAAAGCCTTCGGTGCCCTCGATGATTTGGGCGGCCTGAAGCTCACCGACCGGGTCACCTTCAGCGCCTGGATCCAGCCGGGGACCCTCACGGCCGAAACCTCACCCGCGCGCATCGTGGCCCGGGGTCCGGTGACCGCGAGTTCCTTCGTGGCGCAGATCTTCGAGCAGGCCAAGGAAATCACCGCGCTCAACACCAACACCACGGAGATTTCGCTGCGCATCGAATCGGTCGACGGCGCGCTCAACTACTCCTTCGGATCTAGCGAGTACACAGGCGCTCCCGACCTGACGGTGGAGCGGGCCCTCGCCCCGGTTCCCGCCGCCGACCTGACTGCCGGCCAATGGGTGCAATTGAGTGGTGTGTACGATGGCACCCACTGGCGCCTGTACCGCAACGGCACTGAAATCGCCTCGGCCGCGGGAACCGGCAAGGCCATCGCCGCCACCGGAGCCGACTGGGCCATCGGTTCCACCGGCAACGGTTGGGACGGAGCCTTCACCGGAGCCATTGATGAAGTCGCCGTTTATCCCAAGGCCTTGTCGGCCGCCCAAATTCAGAAGCAGTACACCATTGCTGTGAATGGCGGATCCAATGAGCCAGCCCAGGTGACGATCAGTCTGAGCGGCGCCGACGCCACCCTCACGTGGACCGGCGGAGCCCTGCAGCAGGCGGACAGCTTCGACGGCCCGTATACGGTCGTCAGTGGTGCCGCCTCTCCGCTGAAGGTCACCCCCACCGGATCGGCCAAGTTCTACCGCGTCCGCTAACGCGTTCCGACACGGTTTATCTAATTCATCACCGGGCCGATTTCCTCACGGAAATCGGCCCTTTTATTTCTCCCGGAGCATCCCACGGGCGCGTTTCGTCATAGGGCCAACCCCTGCGAGCACCATCCATAGCGGGAATCCCTCCCATGGTCATTTTGAACGAGAGGCAGCGAACCCAAGCGAGAGGGCAGCAGAATGCTGCAGACGATCCGCCACCGCAGGCTAGACCAGGGACTCGGCCAGGGACTCGGCGGGATAGGTCCAGATCTCGGCCAGGGTCGGATGATAATGCGGGACCGCCGCCCATTGTGCCGCCGTCATTCGGGCCGCCATTGCTACCGCAGGCTCGTGAATGAGTTCGCCAGCCTGAGGACCCACACAAGCTGCCCCCAACACTTCTCCGGAAACCGGATCGGCCAACACCTTCACGAACCCTTCCTGCGCTCCCAGAATCATGGATTTTCCATGGTCGTTGAAGGGGTAGCTTTCAGAACGATAGGCAACTCCTTTGCCCTGAGCTTCACGTTCTGAGAGACCCACTTGAGCCACCTGGGGCGAAGTGAAAACCACCGAGAGCATGAGCCGGTAATCCATCGTTCGAGGGCGACCGGGATTGAGGATATTGTGGGCGGCTACCTCTCCTTGTTGAACTGCCAGATGAACCACCTCGTGGGGACCACAGCAATCACCGGCAGCAAACACCTCATTCCGGGAGGTCCGCTGTTGGAGGTCTGTCGCAATCCGGCCCCGCTCGAGCGAAACTCCGAGGGTCTCCAAGCCCAGGCCGCTGGTGTTGGCAACCCGTCCCAAACCGTGAAAGATTTCCGCGCCCTCCACCGACCGAACCGCGTCCCCCTGTCGGAACCAGACCTGCTTCAACTCACCCGTCCGCTCTACCCGCTCCAATCGGGTTCCGGTGAACACCTCGATGCCCTCCCGCCGGAATCCCTTCTCCAATTCACCTGCCACATCGGCATCAAACCCCGACAACAACTGCGGACCGCGTTGAATGACAGTCACCCGACTGCCCATGCGCGAATAGAATTGAGCAAATTCCAAGGCCACCGCCCCACCGCCCAAAACCACCAGCGACTCCGGAATCCGAGCTTCCGCCAAAGCACTGTCACTCGTGAGGTATCCCGCGGCTTCCAACCCCGGCACGGAAACCGGAGCAACCGACGATCCCGTGGCCACCACCGCATGCCCGAACGAAACAGCGCGGCCGTCCGCCAAGCGAATCAATCCAGGTTGCTCGAAACGCGCTTGCGCACGGATCAACCGAAACCGGCCGTCCTCCAACTGTTGACGCCGGTAGCCCGCAAAATCGGCAATCAAGGCGTCTTTTCGGGCAAACAGCCTCTGGGAATCCACACGGACATCTCCGGCTGAAATACCCCAGGGCTCTCCTTCCCGGATGCTGTGGCGCAACTCAGCCGCATGAAGCAACGCCTTGGTCGGCATGCACCCCCGGAGGATACACAATCCACCCAATTCCGGGGCTCCGTCAATGACCAGAACCTGGGCACCTTGACCGGCCAGCGTCCTGGCCGCGGCATAGCCAGCACTGCCACCACCCAAAACCACTACGTCCGCCGACAACGCATCCATGGCATAGAGTCTGGTCTGGGAGAGCCAGACTGACAAATCCATCCCTTCATTGGTCCCGAGGCTCCCGATCCATCGGGCCCGAAAACCCTTTTCAAGAAATCCTTCAAGGTAAACCTCAGGAAAGCCGATCAGCATCCAGGGGAGTCTTGCGATCATCTGCTGGTAGGCCGACAGGTTCGAAACCCTTCCTCTGACGACCGTATTCGGGTATCCGCATTTTTTACATGTCTGATAAAGGGCCCATTAGTGATTCTATGAAGGCCGCCTATGCGGCGGCGGCCGCGCTAAAAATCGCCGGCAAGGTCGAATTGGTCGACCACTTGATTCAGGAGATCCCTGCTCAATACCTTCAAGGACTCTCGAAAAACTCCCGCCAAAAAATCATCGAAACCCCGCTCAATCCGGCGGTTCGGCACGAAAAGCTCGAAAAAGCGGTCGCCATCGTCGATTCGGCCAAACTCACTTCCGAATTCTTCTTCGTGAAGATCCCTGAGGGAGTCACCGACTTCGAAGCGATTGATTCCATGAATTGTCTCTTTCGCGACCGGTTCCCGTCACTGCGCCGCGATGCCGTTGACCCGACAGACCTTCCGGCGTTGCTCAAATTGCCCAGCGTCGTTGGACGCGATGTCTCAAAGCCGCGAAAAATCCCTATCTTTTTCCTGGTCGATGGCACCCGGAACAAATCGTTCGACGAACAACGGACTATCTTGGATATCCAAGGAATGGTGCCTGCCGACCCAATCGAACAACTGATGACGGCCATGGCCTACTCGTTTCTTTACCCAGGCAACGATCCTTTCAAGAACCAATTGGCCCGCGGATCCTTCCCCAACTTCGCCCTCTTCAACACCACCAGTCACGGGTTGCGAACCATGGCCCTCAGCGGAGGTCGATGCCCCATTGCTTCGATGTCCGCCCTTCCCGCCATTATCAACTAATCTTGGGCCAATTTTGGGGCAATTTTGTGGCAATTTTGGGGTTACTCTAAGGTCGAACGTAGGTTGCCTCAGGCAGTTTCCAAGTCGGAGTTTCTGAACAAATCTCATCCCGCAGGACGCAGATTTATGATAGCCTTTGGTCGTGTCTGAAGTTCAGGAAAACCTCGCCCGCATCCAAAGCCGTATTGAACAGGCCTGCGCCCGTTCTGGCCGGCCACCGGAATCCGTGCGCTTGATGGCGGTCAGCAAGAACCAACCTCCGTCCCGGGTGGCGGAAGCAGCGGCGGCGGGTCTTACCCTGTTTGGCGAAAACCGGATCCAGGAAGCGAAGGTCAAAATCCCGGAGTGCCCAAGCCATCTGGAATGGCACTTCATCGGACACTTGCAGTCCAACAAAGCCCGCGACGCCGCCAACCTTTTCAACGTGGTCCAAGGGGTGGATTCGCTGGCGCTGGCTCAAGAGCTTCAGAAACAGGCCGCGAAACAGGCGCGGTCCCTACCCATCCTTCTGGAGGTCAATGTCGCGGGTGAGTCCTCCAAATTCGGGTGGAATCCCGAACGCCTTCTGGGCGAACTCCTCGAACTCAACACCCTGTCGCGACTGGAGATCCACGGTCTGATGACCATCGCCCCGTATTCCGAGGACCCGGAGCGAGCCCGACCGGTGTTTCGCCGGCTGCGGGAACTGCGAGATCGCTGCGCTGACCTGCTGGGAGCGCCGCTGCCTGTCCTGAGCATGGGGATGAGTGGCGATCTCGAGGTGGCCATTGAAGAAGGGGCCACACTGGTCCGCGTCGGAACGGCCCTCTTTGGAGAACGCCCCCGGAAAGCGGATTCTCAAGAGGGCTCCGGCCACTGAAACGGGTTCCCGCTCAGCCCGGGGAAACCACCCGCATCAACCGCCCAAAGCTCCCGCCTGACTGGGATCCGCGATGGCGCCTTTGTTGAAATCGACATACTCCTCGGTGAGGTCTGCCGCGTACATAACGGCCGAGGCTTTCCCTAGATTCAGTCGGATGTGCAGTTCGAAGGTGTCTTCCTGCACCGCCTTCCACAAATCAGCAAAAGGCGTCTTGGTGGGTTGTCCCCGTCGGAGGCTCCAGAGGATTTTCCGGGAACCCGAGGCGGCATAGCCGATGTCCACCTTGTCCTCGATGATCTTGGCGGAGCTGTAGCCCAAGGCATCGATGATCCGCCCCCAGTTGGGATCCCCACCATGCCAACTGGTCTTGACCAGGGCGCTGTTGGCCACCGCCCGGGCTGCGGCGTCGGCATCGGCAAAAGAACGGGCTCCCTCCACGCGGACCGTCACCACGCGGTGCACACCCTCGCCGTCGCAGACGATCATCTTGGCCAGGGTCAGGCAAACATGGGAGAGGGCCGCTTGGAACACTTCAAAGTCCTTGCCCGAGGCCTTGCGGATGGCGGTGTTGCCTGCAAATCCATTGGCTAAAGCCAGCACCGTGTCGTTGGTGCTCATGTCGCCATCCACTGTGATGCGATTGAAACTCGAAGCCACCGCTTCGTTGAGGGCGGCTTGAAGCGGTTTGGCGGCGATGTCCGCGTCGGTCGTGATGAAACAGAGCATCGTGGCATGCAAGCCCGCCGGCACCCCACTGGGAGCGGCGGCCGGACGCGCACCGGTCGGTGACATGCCCGGTTGAATCATGCCCGCGCCCTTGCACATGCCGCCGATACGAACCATCCGACCACCGAGCTTCAATTCGATGGCGATGGTCTTCGGGCGTGAATCGCTGGTCATGATGGCCTCAGCCGCGTGAGCCGCATGCTCCGGAGTGGACCCCAGCACTTCCGCCGCGGCGACGATTCCACCGGCCACCTGCTCCATGGGCAATTGAACACCGATCCGGCCCGTCGAACCCACGAGAACCCGACCGGTGGACAACCCCAGGACCTTCTCGGCCAACCCGGTCATCGCCAGGGCGTCCTTCATGCCTTGGCGCCCCGTGCAGGCATTGGCATTGCCGCTGTTGATCACCACGGCCTGAGCCACTCCTTTCGCCACGCGAGAAACACAAACCTTCACGGGCGCCGCGCATATCTGGTTGGTGGTGAACAGGCCGGCGACGGCGGCCGGTGTCTCGCTGACCAACAAACACAAATCCCGCTTACGGCCCTTGTCCGAGCCCTTGCCGGTGCCCAGACGCTTGATGTCGCAGAAAACCCCGCCTGCGAGGAACCCTTGAGGAGCCACCACAGCCCCATCGATCGGCTTGAACTTCAATTGCACGCCCGGTTTGAAGCGGACCCGGGCGTTGGAAACAATCCCAAACCGCTGGAAGACAAAGGAAACTCCAAAGCATCAAGCCGTCACCAACGACGAAGAACGGCGGCAACCGACCTCAAAACTCCACGATTTGCCCCCGCTGGGGCACCACCACCTCGGCCTGCGGCTTGAGGGCTTGAAGGGTTTTCCCAAATGCCAGTGAAGAAGATTCTTCACCATGGACGACGGTGATCTTCTGGAAGGATCCGGAGAGCGAATTCACATACCCGGTGAGCTCCGACTTACCCGCGTGCCCGGAAAAAGCGTCGATGCGGGCGATCTGCGCCTTCACCTCGTGAGGAACGCCGAAGATGTTCACAGGGGATCGCCCGGAAACAATCAAATGCCCGAGCGTGTGCTCGGCACAATAACCCACGAAGAGGATCAAATTGCGTGGATCTCCCAAGTTGTTGCTGAGGTGATGCCGGATCCGCCCGGCCTCCGCCATGCCCGAGGCACTGATGATGATGCACGGCAGGGTCAAATCATTGAGCTTTTTGGACTGCGCACCCTCGCGGACGTAGGTCAGGTGATCCATGCTGAAGGGATTCCCCTTGGTCCGCAGGTGATCGTAGGCTTCCTTGTCGAAACACTCCGGATGCAGGCGGAAAACCTCCGTCGCGTTCACGCTCAAGGGGCTGTCGACGAAGATCGGCACGTCCGGCAGCCGACCAGACTGGGTCAACTGATTCAGGACGTAGATCAACTGCTGAGTCCGTCCCACCGCAAAGGCCGGGATGATGACCTTGCCGCCGCGAGCCAAGGCGTCTGAGACCACCTTGCACAATTCATCACGAGAGAAGGCCGCATCGCCGTGTTCCCGATCGCCATAGGTGCTCTCGATCTGAAGGAAGTCGACATTCTCGACCGGCTCCGGATCGCGCAATATCTCCTGAGCAGGCCGACCGATGTCGCCCGAGAAAAGATATCGAAAATGACGGGCTCCTTCCCGGACATCCAAGATGACTTGAGCCGAGCCAAGGATATGGCCGGCGTCCCGGAACTCCAATGTCACCCCGTCCACCAGCGGCATGCGGCGTCCGTAGTTGATGGCGACAAATTGACGGGTGGCTCTCTCGGCGTCCTCAACCGTGTAAAGAGGATCCACCGGGGGCAAACCCTGCTTGGCCCGCAGCTTGGAAACATATTGGCTATCGGCCAACTGGATCCGGGCCGAGTCTTCCAGCATCACCGCGCACAAGTCCCGGGTCGCGAAGGTGGCATAAATGTTTCCCTGATACCCCTGCTTGCACAGGTTGGGCAAATTACCGGCGTGATCGATGTGCGCATGGCTCAACACCACCGCATCCAACGTGGACGGATCGAACGGGAACTCACGGTTCCGGTGAATGGATTCCTCTCGACGGCCCTGGAAGAGTCCGCACTCCAACAAAACCCGGTGCCCATTGACCTCAACCAGATACATCGAACCAGTGGTTGTCCGCGTGGCGCCGAGGTAGTGGATTTTCACAGTCGAAGTCTAAGACTACTTCTCAGGATTCTCCAAGCTGAACATCGGAGTGGTGTCGGCCTTGGAATTCGGTCGGATGTCAAACTCCGTCCACCCCGATCTTGCAAAAAAACAAGTTCACGCGGACGACCAGTTGCCACACATTGCCCCGTCAAAATTTATGGACGTAAGGTTTCCCAAGGTCGGAGAAGGCGCTGACAGCGGCAAGGTCGTCAGCGTTCTGGTCAAGGTCGGCGACACCATCAGCGCCGGTCAGACAATCCTCGAGCTCGAGTCGGAGAAGGCCATCGCGCCCATCCCGTCTCCAGCCGGCGGAAAGATCACTGCGATCTCCGTCAAAGAAGGCGACACCATCACGGTGGGTGCCGTGCTGTTGAGCCTGGAAGGCGACGGCGGCGCTGCGGCACCGGCATCCGCCCCGGCCAAGAAAGCCAGCGCTCCGAAGGCCTCACGAGCGGCCGTCGTTGAAGACGATGACGACGACATTCTTCCGGCCGCCACCGAAGACGACGGTCCGGTCCCCGCGGCCAGCCCGTACGTCCGCAAGGTCGCCCGAGAACTCGGCATCCCCCTGAGCCGCGTCCGCGGGTCCGCTTCGGGAGGCCGCGTGGTCATCGAAGACCTCGCCCGATACGTCGGCAAACTCGAGGCCAAGGTGGCGCGGGCCGGCAAGTACGCCGAAGGTCCCCAAGGCCTGAGCTTCCCGCTGGTCAACCAAGACTTCGCCGTCTACGGACCGGTCACCAGCGAACCGTTGACCCAGCTTCGCAAGGTCATCTCGGCGCGGATGGTCGAGAACAAAGTCACCCTGCCCCACGTCACCCAGTTCGCCGACGCCGACATGAGCGGCATCGAGGCGCTGCGAGCCCAGTTCAAGGCCGACTATGAAAAGGCCGGAGCCAAGCTCACGCCGACCCCCTTCCTCATCAAGGCGCTGGTCAACACGTTGCAACAGCATCCGAAGTTCAACGCCAGCCTGCAGGAAGTCGCCGAGACGCTGATCATCAAGCACTACTACCACATCGGTATCGCGGTCGACACCGACGCCGGATTGCTGGTGCCGGTGCTGCGCGACGCCGACAAGAAGTCGCTGCTGCAAATCGCCAAGGAGTTGTCCGAGATCGCCGGCCAGGCCCGGGATCGCAAGCTTTCACCCGATTCGATGAAGGGCGGCTCCTTCACGGTCTCCAATCAGGGCGCCATCGGCGGCGCACACTTCACCCCGATCATCAATAAACCCGAAGTGGCCATCCTCGGACTGGGCAAAACCTCCCTCAAGCCGGTCGTCACCGCTGAGGGCAAGATCGAGGCTCGTCCGCTCCTGCCGCTGACCATCAGCTACGATCATCGCGTGATCGACGGCGGATCGGCCGCCCGCTTCACGGTGGAACTGGTCAAGGCCATCGAGACGTTCCCGGCCTCCGCGGTGAAGCTCTAACAGCCCTACCCGACATGGAAGCGATCCAGACTGAAATCGTTGTCATCGGCGCCGGCCCTGGAGGCTACGCCGCTGCATTCTACGCCGCCGACCTGGGCAAGAAAGTGCTGCTCATCGAACGGGATCCCCGTCTTGGTGGTGTGTGCATGAACCGTGGGTGCATCCCGTCCAAGGCGCTGCTCAACGCCTCGCACATGATCACCGCCGCGAAGGAATCCGCTCACCGCGGAATCAGCTTCGGCGATGCCACGATCGATCTGAACCGTCTGCGGGCCTGGAAGGAGTCCATCCTCGAGAAGCTCGGTTCCGGCATCGCCAGCCTCGCCAAGATGCGCGGTGTCAGCGTGATGCACGGCAAGGCCATGTTCGAGTCCTCGAACAAGCTGCGCGTGGAAACCCCCGAAGGTCAGAAGTACGTCACCTTCGACAAGGCCATCATCGCCGCGGGTTCCCGCCCGGCCCTCCCGAAGGCGTTCGATTTGGGTAATCCCCGGGTGATGACCTCCACCGAGGCACTCGAAATCGCCGACATCCCCGAGAAACTGCTGGTCATCGGTGGCGGCTACATCGGCATGGAACTCGGCACCGTGTATGCGTCGATGGGTTCCAAAGTCACCGTCATCGAGGCCATGGAAGCGATTCTGGCCGGAGCCGACCCGGACCTCGTCCGACCGGTGGCCGCCTACGCCAAGAAGGCCTTCCAAGAGGTGCGCCTGAAGTCGAAGGTTTTGGAGATCAAGACCTCCGGAAAGCAAATCCAGGTCACTTCCGAGTTCAACGGCCAGAAGATGGAAGAAAAGTATGACCGGGTTCTGGTGTCCGTGGGCCGCGTGCCCAACGGCCAAGACCTCGGCCTCGAGAACACCTCCGTCCAGCGGGACGACAAGGGGTTCATCAAGGTGGACGAGCGCATGGTCACCAACGACCCGAACATCTACGCCATCGGCGACATCGCCGGCGGCATCATGCTGGCGCACAAGGCGAGCAAAGAGGCCCGCATCGCCGTTGAGAACCTGGCTGGCGATGGCAACGCCGTGAATCGCGACTATCTCATTCCTGCGGTGGTCTTCACCGATCCCGAAGTGGCTTGGGTGGGTCTGACCGAAACCGAGGCCAAGGCCAAGGGCATCGAGGTGCAAGTGGTC
>Ga0209770_10000281_pt1 | contig 29433 bp, 28 predicted proteins | sample LauGreSu1BDMLBDD_2_FD_187572 | JGI IMG/M metagenome (GOLD analysis project Ga0209770, IMG submission 187572) | Freshwater lake microbial communities from Lake Michigan, USA - Su13.BD.MLB.DD (SPAdes) (version 2) | ecosystem: Environmental > Aquatic > Freshwater > Lake | place: Lake Michigan, USA...
CGCCCCACGGAGTTGACCAAATCATCTCTGTGCGATCTCTAGCTAATTTCCAGAGCGCCCAATCTGCATGGAAACGCTTTGCGCCATCTTCTGAATACTCATAGCGATGGCCCGGTTTTAATGAATCAAGGCGGTTTCCACTGATTGCGCCGTAAGTTGGAAATGCTTGAGCATCAAAGTAGACATTGCCGTCGGTGGCAACATAGGCGAATCCATCTGCAATGAGCTTTTCGATTGCAGAAATCATCAGTCCTATATTTTCACTTGCACGAGGGTAGAAATCAGCAGGCTCGATATTGAGTCTCTGCAGATCTAGATGGAATCTCTCTTCGTATTTTCGCGCAATAATAAATGGATCAAGTGATTCACTCTTTGATTGTGCGAGGATTTTATCTTCGAGGTCATTTGCCATATGGCCCACATCAGTAATGTTCTGTATGAGTGTGACTTTCAACCCCGAAAGGGCTGCAGCTCTACAGATGAGGTCGGAAAGCAAAAAAGTGCGCAGATTGCCCACATGTGCATCGCGATAGACAGTAGGTCCGCAGCAGTAAACCTTGAGGGCTCCGTCACGACCCTCGATCGGAAGAACTTCGCGCATGCGTGTCTCATAGAGTTTTAACATGCACACTCATCCCTATTCTCGCGTTCGACAAAACTATATGTGTGGTGGACGCGAAATCCCAACTTTTCATAGAGTGCTTGAGCGCCAATATTTGAACGATCTACCTGGAGACACATTTTATGGACTCCTTCAGCTCGCGAGTGCCCAAGGCAAGCCTGCATCAGTAACTCTGCAAGCCCTTGACGACGATGGGATTCGGAAACAATAAGTCTTGTGACTATTGCCCAAGAGTTTGAGATTGCCATTCGCGCCGTTGCAATAGTGATGCCATCACTGCATATCGAGAGATACCGAGCTGGATAAGAATTCATAATGCTCTCAAGAATCTCATCATTGTGAAGTGCTAGAAATTCTGGAGTCGGTGAATCTTCATTGAGTAAAGTTAGATTTTTCTTCAGCAGAGTGTTAGTGATATCTGGTGAGTCGGTGATGTCACAGATCATAAAAGCCGCTCCGACTTTCTCCTGCCACCCTTTGCGAATCAAATAATCTGCAAACTCCTGAAATGTTGGTGTGATGAGATGAAAGACTGCCGGTAATTGTGAAGCGGCATAGATTTTCTCTACTTGCTCGATTGCCTGATCCAATTCAATTCCAGGTTCACCAAATGGTGGAGTTCCAGAAACTAGAACCGAGTTAGCCCTGTAAGTCACGCCATCTGAAATTCGAATCTGCCATTTTCCAATTTCTTTGGTCTCACGAGGTGGCCATGTGCGAGTTGAGAGAGCTTCAAGTTCGGCGATACGAAGCGAGAGAGGTGCACCGCTCCCAGCTCTTTGTGGGAGATCCTTTATGGGATGAACAATTGCGATCTGACGCGGGTCAAACTCAACAATCTCACCAGAACGTTTTCTTATTGTTGTGGCCGATTCAAGTACTCCAACGAGATCTCGGTAGCCACCAACGGGATCGTGCAGGCGTAAAGTAAGGCGCTGGCCGATCAGTGCTAGGTCAAGGTCGACAGATCCCGCATTCATAGGCTCACATTAACCCTGCACATACGATGTTGCATGGTTAGAATTAGGCTCTAGCTAAGCCTTACCCATTCGTTACCCTTCGGAGGTTGCTCGTGACATATGTGATTGCCCAGCCATGTATCGATGTGAAAGATAAGTCCTGCATCGAAGAGTGCCCAGTGGATTGCATATATGAAGGTAACCGCATGCTCTACATCCAACCTGATGAGTGCGTGGATTGTGGTGCCTGTGAGCCTGTCTGCCCAGTTGAGGCTATCTATTATGAGGATGATGTTCCGGGCGAATGGAAAGAGTATCCAAAAGTTAATACCGAGTTTTTCATAGAACTTGGCTCCCCAGGTGGAGCTGCAAAGGTCGGTCTTACAGATCATGACCATGCAGATGTGCTCGCCGTTGAGAAAAAAACTTCCTGATTTTCCCTGGGATGCACTTGCTCCCTATGGGGTAAAGGCGCGTAATCACCCAGGAGGGATTATTGATCTCTCGCAAGGAACTCCCGTAGACCCAACACCTGAATTCATTCAAAAGGTTTTGGCCGAGAATGCAAACTCTCCAAGTTACCCAACCACTGCGGGTACGCCCGAGTTGCAGCAAGCAATTCGCAGATGGGCAACAAGTCATCTCGGCATTACTGGTGATTTTGATGTTCTGCCGGTTATCGGTTCAAAGGAATTAGTAGCGTGGCTTCCAACATTTTTGCAATCCCAAACAGTGCTTTATCCAAAGATTGCATATCCGACATATCTCGTGGGCGCGATGTTGGCGCAATCTAATGAAATCGCAGTAGATATTGACGCTGCGCAGTGGCCGCAAGCAGATTTAGCATGGGTCAATTCACCAGCAAATCCCACAGGTCGCGTGCACTCAGAAGCTGAGCTTCGAGCCATTATTCAATGGTCGCGTACAAATAAAGCGGTAGTTATTTCAGATGAGTGCTACTTGGAATTTGGTGATGGCATAACTCCTACATCGATTTTTGCTTTTAGCGATGGCGATAATTCAAATTTACTTGCTGTCCATTCACTATCGAAACGTTCCTCGCTAGCGGGCTATCGAGCCGCATTTATGGTGGGGGATCCAGCACTCATCGCCACTATTCGCGAGATTAGAAAACATGCTGGCATGATGGTTGCACTCCCTGTTCAAAAGGCGATGACTGCTGCCCTTGGCGATGATGAACATGTTGCAATTGCTCGCGCGCGTTACAACTCTCGTCGCGCCATCCTTAAGCCAGCTTTAGAAGCTGCAGGATTTCGAATTGATGAGAGTCTTGCCGGACTTTACATATGGTGCACACGAAACGAAGATGCATGGAAGTCAGTTGATTGGCTGGCAGAGATTGGAATTCTTGCTACCCCAGGGACTTTTTACGGCCCTGATGGCAGCCACCATATTCGTGTCGCCATGACTGCCACCGATATCGCGATTAAGGATGCAGCCGCACGGATTATGGCTGCGATTGGTGCATAAAGCATGACCGTTGGAATTTTACTGGTCGGGGGCCGGGGTACTCGCCTGGCACCTATTACCTCAGAAGTTCCAAAACCTATGCTTCCGGTTGCATGTAAGCCTGTGACTGAGCACCAAATTCTTGCAGCACAACGCGCAGGAATTACTACCTTAGTTCTTGCAACGTCTTATCTCTCAGAAGTTTTCATCCCCTACTTTGGAGATGGAAGCAAGTGGGGGATAGATCTTCGCTATGCAGTCGAGAAAGAGCCTCTTGGAACCGGGGGAGCGATTGCCAATGCTGCTTCGCATTTAGATAAAGGCGCATCTGATGAAGCAGTCGTTGTTTTCAATGGTGATGTTCTCAGCCAACATAATCTCACCGCTCAAATTAAATTTCATAAGAACTCTGATGCAGATGTCACGCTTCACTTAATTCAGGTTGAAGATGCTCGCGCTTTTGGTTGTGTCCCGACTGCAGCAGATGGACAAGTTGAAGCATTCTTGGAGAAGATGGAAAATCCGGTAACTAATTGGATCAACGCGGGTTGTTATGTGTTTAACCGCGCGGTTATTGATTCAATTCCACGGGATACTGTTGTATCTGTCGAGCGCGAGACATTTCCCGGGCTCATCAGCGATAAGCGTCGAATTTTTGGATATAAAGAAGCTGCCTACTGGCTCGATATTGGAAATCCAGGAGCGCTCTTTAAAGGTTCTCGAGATTTAGTCGCAGCCGACTTTCTGATTTCACCCTCTGCAGAAGTAGATTCCAGCGCAGTGCTCACTGGTGGGACATCAATATGTGCTGGTGCACAGATTGGCGCTGGAGCTATTCTCGATGATTGCATCGTCTCTGCCCGCGCCGTTGTTAAACCAGGTGCACACCTGACACGAACCTTTCTAGCAACGGCGGCTGTGGTTGAAGAAGGTGCCACCCATATTGATAGATACATCTCTGCAAGCGAGAATCTCTCAATTATTTTTTAACTGGGTATTTGTCGATTTTTTACTGAAATCACGCTCAATTATCAGGAATAAACACCAAAAAGCGCCCCTCAAAGCCATATAGGGAGTTGACAGGAAGGGATTACACGCGTGTAATTCATCTATTGCGACCCGAAAGCCACTCTCGGCCCGGGCCCTAATGACTTGAGGAGATTAGCAAATGCCAATCCGCCCAGAAGGAACATCGACTGGCAAGCCATCAGCCCCCACTGCTGGACCAACAATTCAACTAGCAAATGGCGAGAACATTGAACTCTCGTGGCAAGAGCGAGCACTCTGTGCTCAGACCGATCCAGAAGCTTTCTTTCCAGAGAAGGGCGGCTCTACTCGTGAAGCAAAGCGCGTCTGTCTCTCATGTGATGTGCGCCAAGAATGTCTTGAATACGCACTCGCTCATGATGAGCGCTTTGGAATTTGGGGCGGACTCTCCGAACGCGAGCGTCGCCGTTTGAAGCGTCGCCCAGCGTAAGCAATGTCTTCACAGCGCGTCAGCGCGATTCTCGTTGTCCATGACGGAGCAACGTGGTTGCCTGAAGTTGTCGCATCGTTAGCATCACAGACGCGCGCATTTGATCACATCGTTGCTGTTGATACAGGCTCGGTTGACTCATCAACAAAATTACTTAAAGGCGCTCGCATACCCATTCTCACAATGTCGCGCGAGACTGGCTTCGGTGCTGCAATTGCATCTGCAGTCGAAAAACTCTCGCCCTCGATTGAAAATGAATGGCTTTGGATTCTTCATGATGATTGTGCGCCAGCACCTGGTGCACTTGAAGCCTTACTTGCAGCAGTAGATGACCGCCCGAATGTAGTGATGGCTGGGCCAAAATTACTTGGTTGGCACGATCGCACACATCTTCTTGAAATTGGAATAAGCATTGCAACTAATGGAGCGCGTTGGACTGGCCTCGAAGATTCAGAATATGACCAAGGCCAACATGATGGAATTGCTGATGTATTGGCGGTAAGTACAGCAGGAGCATTGATTCGTAGAAGTGTTTTTGAAGAGCTCGGTGGCTTTGATCAGAATCTAGAACTCTTCCGAGATGACGTTGATTTTGGTTGGCGAGTCCATGCTGCAGGACACGGTGCAATCGTCGTGACTGATGCTCTTGCTTATCACGCTCAAGCTTCTGCAACCGAACGTCGTGAAGTAGATGTAAAAGGTGCCTTCCTTCATCGACCGCTTTTATTGGATCGCCAGAATGCTGCTTACGTTCTCTTAGCTAATGCAACTTGGTGGCTACTTCCACTTTTGTCCTTACAACTTCTCGGTTCAGCAGTTATCCGAGCGGTGGGCTATCTCTTTGCAAAACTTCCTGGCTATGCAGCGGATGAGATTCTTGCAATTGCAAATCTTCTGGTGAGACCAGGGGAGTTACTAAAGGCGAGAAAGGCACGTAAATCAACGCGTCTTGTTTCTTCTCGTGTTGTATCTCGTTTCATTCCGTCGAGAGGACGTCAACTTCGTTTAGCAATTGATCGAGGCTTGAGCTCCATTAGAGATTTCATTCTTAGACCTACAGAGGAATCTCTTCGTGATGAGTCACTATTAGATCTTCCTACTGAGAAAGAATTAGAAGAAGAAGATCTGCTTACTCCCGTCACAACTCGTAAATGGAGTTCAATATTTCGTAAACCCTTTGTCATCATATGTATTTTTCTCATACTTCTCACACTTATCTGGTCTAGAAATCGAATCGGTGCCGTCTCGGGAGGAACGTTGGCTCCATCACCTTCAGGGGCAAGAGATTTGTGGGACTTTTACTTTGCACCTTGGCATGAAGTTGGGCTAGGAAGCAAGAGCGCTGCGCCACTGTGGATGCCCATTATCGCCCTTGCTTCAATTTTTACTTTAGGTAATGTTTCACTTTTAATTTCACTCTTCTTTATTGCAGCACCACTCTTACTCTTTCTATCGGGCCATCACTTGGTCAAAAAAGTGAGTGAGAATAGATTTATCACTGCTTCCGCAGCGCTTCTCTATGCAATTTCACCAATAAGTATTTCAGCTGTGAATTCTGGACGCTTCGGAATCCTTATGATTATGATTCTTGCGCCCTTCTTGGTTGATGTGGCTATGCAGTGGCGAAAAGTCGACGAATTTTCAATTCGTAAGATGTCGGCACTTTCACTCATGCTTGCCCTGATGTTCGCCTTCGCCCCACCGTTTCTCATCGCGCTTCTACTTCTTACGATGGCCGCTGCAACCTCTGACGTTATTGATTTCCGAATAGCTCCAAATAAGTCTCGTCTCTACTCACTGTTAGCGCGTCGGGTGTTCTTATTGCTTACTCCGCTAGGTCTGACAATTCCTTGGAGTTTAGAACTTGTTACCTCTCCTGAAAAATTCCTGATTGATATTGGCTTACTCTCATCTGGCGGCGGAGCAAATCTTGCGTTTACAGCAAATCCAGGCGGTGCTGGTTCTCTTCCTTGGTGGTTGATTAGCCCTGTCATCCTCATTCTTGCAATCGGTCTTTTCTCTATCGAGCGCGCACGAAAAGTTGCAATCGTCGGTGGTTCATTTCTTTGTATCGCAACCATCTCATCGACATTTACAGTCACTGGAAAAGGGACGACAACTTCTAATTACATCTATGCGGGAGTATTTATCGCACTTGCAACCCTGGCCGCATTGTATTGTTCAGTCGCAATTCTCGATAAAGTTCGTGAACGATTAATCGCAACGCACGTAAATTATCGTCATTTCGCAGTCTCAGCTCTTGTAACTATTTCAGCTATTTACGGAGTAACTACCTCTGGATGGATTGCAACACAAGGGCCACAAGCGCCTTTGCAATCTGCTCAAGGTGAAGTATTGCCACCATATCTTGCAATCGAGACCCAATCGAAGACTCTAGTTTTGCGCGAACGACTTGTCGGAACAACACCCTCGCTCAATTACTACATTGCTCGCGGTAGTGATGTTTCACTAGGAGATGCTGACGTTGCACCAGCCGAAGTTCCTGAGATCGTTGGAGCTGTCACGGCCCTTGCTGATGGAAGTGGCGTTACTAGCAGTAAGACTTTTGCAAGTTATGGAATTACCTACATATTTCTCAAGGCACCGTTTCAAGGCACCCTGGTCCAGACAATTGATGGAGTTGGAGGCTTTACTCGCGCTTCTTCGACAGCTTCTGGGATTGTGTGGAAAGTTTCTGGTGCAACGGGCAATCTCATCCTGACTGATGCAAGTGGAAAATCTTCACTGCTTGCTCCAACGTCTGTGCCAGATGAATACATAGTTACGAATCCAGGCGTGGTTACTCTCACTGAAAGTTACAGCCGCTCATGGCATCTTGTGCAAAATGGTGAACGTGTCACGCGCATAAAGAGTGAGTTATCGTTGCCACAGTTTTCGGTAGAAGAAGCAGGAACAGTGCTCTTGATCTATGACGGCTCAGTTAGACGTGGATGGATCTCGCTTCATTTCATTATTCTTCTTACATTCCTGCTCTTTGCAGCACCAAGTGGCCGCCGTAAGCGAGAGATTTCTGAGAGGGAGCTGGCATGAGATTTAAACGCCCGCTACTCATCATCGCAGTAGTAATTGCAACCCTTACATTCAGCAACCTCACGTCAGTATCAATTACTCAGAGTGACTTCTCAGAAAATTACCCACCTGTTGTTTGTCCCTCAACGCCAGCAGGGGAGAGCAGCGCGATTTCAGTTCCTTCAACACAAACTGGATCACGAGTTTTGGGCAAGAAGACAGTTGTTTTCAAACCTACCCGAACCTTGCGCTTGATGCAGAGCTCTAGCCCGACGATTCTAGAAACAAAAAACATGACTTCACCAGTCTGGCAAATCAAGAAAGGTGTGTGGGCTGGTGCAACCATTTGTTCAGCACCATCTATTTCTCAATGGTTTGTTGGCGGAACAGCTGATGTGACAAGCAAGGGAAAACTCTTCCTAATCAATAGTGGATTAAGCGAAGCAATTATCGATGTGGAAATATGGAGTGAATCCGGAATCCGACCTCCGAAGGTAGTGACGTTAAAAGCTAATAGCTCTGTAGTGCAGACTCTAGATTCACTGGATCCGGGAGCTAAGCGCATAGCTCTACATATCGCGCCAAGATCAGGACGAGTTAATGCTTTTCTTGTAGATGAACGTGGCCGCGGACTTAAATCTCTTGGCGGCGATATGGTCAATGCTTCGCCAGACCCAAGTAAAGTGGTTGTCATTCCTGCAATCCCACACATGAAACGTTCGGGCAAAGCGCTAGGGCATACCTTACGTGTTATTGCCCCCGGTGATGTAGATGCGCGAATCTCTGTCGAACTTATCTCAACTAAAGGCACATTCATCCCTGTTGGATTTGATGGTCGTGCAATTAAGGCCGGCATCGTGACCGAGATTGCCCTTAATCCTGAACTTGTTCCCGGTACCTTTGCGCTGAAGATAACCTCTGACCGCCCAATTGTTGCTTCGGTCTATTCAACTACATTTGCGCAGGCAAAGTCAGACTTTGTGTGGAGTACGTCAACTGCAGAAATGAAGGAGTATTCCTTAGCCGTCAGTGGGCTTGCTCCGACGCTAGTCTTTTCTGGAGAGAAAATTTCAGTATCCCTCTCAATTCTCTACACAAATAAGAAAGAGAAGAAGTTGACAGTCACCGGAGAGGGTATTGCTACCTTCACAGTGCCGGAGAATGCTCGAACCATAAACTTCACAAAAGTTAGCGATAAGACTGTGGGTGGTGCACTCATATCGTCACAGAGTGGATATGGCTATCTTCCTCTCAACCCCGGAAGTGAACTGACCCGCGTACTACTTCCTAGCGCGAATATCCGTGTCTTAAATCCATAGCCTTAGCTATTCCCACTAATCTTCTATCTATGACTTCGGCAGTACGAACAGGTAGAGGATGCTCGCGGGCGACATGTCGCGCGATGGCGACAATGACACTTACCTATATCTACGCAGATTCAACTGCCGTACTTGGACCCTTAGCGACCTTTGCAGAACCTCATGCCTACGATTTATGTGAGTTTCATGCTCGCAAGTTAACCGTTCCAAATGGTTGGTCGGTTATTAAAGAAGAGATTTCACAATCTGGATCTGGACCAACAGAGGATGACCTCATGGCGATCGCGGATGCAGTGCGGGAAGCTGCCGCAACAATTCCGCAGAGTATTGAAGAAGTATCAGAACAAGAGCAAAGCGCACCTCACATTGGTGTCCGTCGCGGACATCTTCGCGCAGTCCCAAATTAGTAGAAGCGCAGATGTCGGTATTTAAAGCCTACGATGTTCGAGGACTTGTCGATTCTGAAATCACTGCCGACTTCTGCTTTGCAACAGGGGTAGCCTTCGCTCGATTTCTTCAACAAGAACGCGAACCTGGGACTGTAATTATTGGTGAGGATATGCGTCCGTCATCTCCAATCTTTGCTGATGCATTCTCGGCAGGAGTTACATCTCAAGGAATGGACGTCATTCGCATTGGCCTAGCGTCTACAGACATGCTCTATTTTGCCGCCGGAAAGTTAAATATGCCGGGAGCGATGTTTACTGCGAGCCATAATCCGGCGGAATACAACGGCATAAAAATGTGTCTTAGTGGAGCCCGCCCAATTGGTAAAGAGTCAGGCTTACTCATTATTGAAAAGTATGTTGAGGAGGGCTCACCCATCGAACTTAGAAGTGTGGGTGTGGAACGTTCTCAGCCAATGCTTGATGAATATGTCCAGCACCTACTCAATCTTGTAGATCTGGGATCGATGCGTGCGCTCAAAGTTGTGGTCGATGCAGGAAATGGAATGGCTGGATATACAGCCCCTGCAGTATTTAAGGGTCTCAACGCTGAAGTATTTGAGATGTATTTTGAATTAGATGGAACCTTTCCTAATCATGAGGCCAATCCAATTGACCCTAAGAATTTGCAAGACCTATCGAAGGCGGTAAAGAAACATAAGGCCGATATCGGTTTGGCATTTGATGGAGATGCTGATCGATGCTTTTTGGTAGACGAAAAGGGTGACTTGGTTAACCCATCCGCCTTGACGGCTCTAATTGCAGATCGCGCCTTGGCAAGTGATCCGGGATCGACAGTTATTTATAATTTGATTTCATCTCGGAGCGTTAAAGAAGTAATCGAAGAAAATGGTGGAATAGCTGTTCGGTCTCGAGTTGGCCATTCCTACATCAAGAAAATGATGGCTGATACCGGTGCAATATTCGGTGGAGAGCACTCTGGCCACTTCTACTTTAGAGATTTTTGGCGAGCTGATTCTGGAATGTTGGCAGCCCTTCATGCACTTGCCGCACTTTCTGAATCTCCAGGAACATTGAGCCAACTTTTGCATTCTTATAATCGTTACTCATCGAGCGGAGAAATTAACTCAGTCGTAATTGATGCACAGTCTGTGATGGAGTCGATTGAGTCACACTATGTAGCAATGGATGGAATAACCGCAGATCACTTAGATGGCTTGACTATCGAGAGCGGTGATTGGTGGTTTAACGTCCGCGCCTCAAACACTGAACCTCTACTCAGACTCAACGTTGAGGCCAACACGGAAGCTCTCATGAAGAAAGTTTCTACGCAGGTCTTAGGCCTCATAGGTGGCAAGTAGCCTCTTTACCCAGTAATCTTGGGCTACAGCAACCTAGCAAGTAGAGCCCTACGCCTTAGGTAAGCAATTAATCACCTACCGTGTAGAGGAGAAGAGTTATGACAACCACACAAACAACACCAAAACATGACATCGCAGATGCATCCCTTGCTGCCGAAGGCCGCAAGCGCATTGAGTGGGCTGAGCGCAACATGCCAGTTCTTGCTCAGATCAGAGAGCGTTTCGAGAAGTCACAACCATTTGCAGGAGTAAGAATTTCTGCGTGCATGCACGTCACCACTGAGACAGCAAACTTGATGCGCGTTCTTAAGGCAGGTGGAGCAGAGATTGCACTATGTGCATCAAATCCACTATCAACACAAGATGACACTGCAGCAGCACTTGTTCATGAATACGGAATCTCAGTATTTGCTCGCAATGCTGTTGATCGTGACGGCTACTACTCACATATCAACGCTGCTCTAGATATTGAACCACATCAAGTTTTTGATGATGGTTGCGATCTTGTTAACACCCTCCACACAACACGTCGTGAACTTCTTCCAACCATCACGGGCGGATGCGAAGAGACGACAACTGGTGTTATTCGCCTTAACCAGATGGCTAAAGATGGAGCACTCACTTTCCCAATGATCGCTGTCAACGACACCGACACCAAGCACATGTTCGATAACCGTTATGGCACCGGACAATCAACACTTGATGCTGTCTTCCGTGCAACAAACTTCCTGCTTGCTGGGCGTATCGTTGTTGTCGCAGGTTTTGGATACTGCGGTAAAGGCGTTGCAGAGCGTGCAAAGGGTATGGGCGCTGACGTTGTTGTTACTGAAATTGATCCAACAAAGGCACTCGACGCAATGATGCAAGGCTTCCGCGTGATGCCAATGCTTGATGCTGCAAAAGTTGGCGATGTATTTATCACTGTTACAGGTAACCGTGACGTACTTCGCGACGAGCACTTTGCAGTCATGAAGGATGGAGCAATCATGGCTAACTCCGGACACTTCGATATCGAAATCGACGTTGCTTGGCTGGAGCAGAATGCAAAGAAGAAGAATTCAAAGATGCGCCACCAGACTGATGAATATGTACTTGCTGATGGTCGACGCCTTCTTCTCCTTGCAGAAGGTCGCCTTGTAAATCTTGGTGCAGCAGAAGGTCACCCAGCATCGGTAATGGATATGTCATTCTCTGATCAAGCCCTCACTGCCGAATACCTCGTCAAAGAAGCAAAGAACCTTAAAGCAGGCGTTCACATGGTTCCTGAGTACATTGATAAAGAAGTTGCTTCTCTTAAGTTGATATCTATGGGTGGGCGCATTGATGTGTTAACACCTGCTCAAGATATGTACCTCAACTCGTGGGAGCACGGTAGCTAATGACCTTAGTTATGGTCGTCGATGACGACCAGGATCTTGCGGAGATGCTAGGCATCGTATTAACAGGTGCCGGCATTGACGTGGATCTAGTTAGTCGAGGAGACGAGGTCATGGAAGTTTTTCGAAACAATCCACCAGATCTCGTTCTCCTTGATGTAATGCTGCCAGGACTTGACGGAGTAGAAGTTTGTAAGTTAATTCGCGCTGAATCTATGGTGCCGATAGTGATGTTAAGCGCAAAAGGCGACACCCAAGATATTGTTGCTGGACTTGAAGCTGGCGCAGATGATTACATGGTTAAGCCTTTCAAACACCCCTCTGAGTTAATTGCTCGAATTCGTACTCGACTTCGTCGAACAAATGCCGATGTAAATGGATCTCTGATAATTGGAGACTTAGCAATTGATGTCACAGCTCATGAAGTAAGGCGTGGAGCCAAACTCATTGCACTCACTCGCCTCGAATTCGATCTTCTTGTGGCTCTGGCAAAAGAGCCTGGTCGTGTGTTTTCTCGAGATTCCCTTCTGAGCGAAGTGTGGGGATATCGTCACTCTACCGACACTCGATTAGTCAACGTGCACGTTCAGCGCCTTCGCTCCAAGGTTGAACACGATCCAGAGCACCCAACGATCGTAGTGACGGTACGAGGAGTGGGATATAAAGCTGGAGTTGTAGGCGCATCGTAATGAGGTCACAGCGTTCGCCTCTCGCACAATCTCTAGCAGCAAAAGTTATTCTCTCAACAGTGCTCTTATCTTTAGGTGTCGTTTGGTTAACTGGATCTGCTCTCTATTCACAACTTTCCGACGGAATTAAGAAGGTAAACCTGGAGTCATCGCTAGCTGATGCGCGTTCTGTCTTCTATAACGCCCGTTATCAGTTCCTGCTTGTTGAGGGAGCTTCTCAGCCTCAGATACAAGCCCAAGTTACAGATGTGATTACATCGTCAACATCAATTGGTACCACTGAAGGTGCACGAGAGATAATTTTGCTCAAGATATTTGGTAAGGGTGATACTTCCAAAAATGGTCAACAACCAAACTACAGTCGTGCGTCAAACGGTCTTCTAGCCACAACAATCCCAGAAAATCTGCGAAGCAAAATTTCAAAGGATTTTGAGTTATCGCATCAATTTGCGCCTCTGACTTATCGAACAGGCAAGACGATTGACGCTCTCTATGTAGGACAGCGCGTATCGATACCTGATTCAGGGCGTTATGAAATGTATCTAGTTTTTACTCTGGCAAACCAGGGGGCAACTCTTGATCTTATCCAAAACTCACTTCTTCTCACCGGTCTGGTCCTACTTCTCTTAATCGCTCTGATCACCTGGCTCGTAGTACGACAAGTTGTTAAGCCAGTTCGTGATGCTGCTCGAGTGGCGAGCCTATTTACCGAAGGCGACTTCACGCAACGATTACAGGTCGAAAGCAATGATGAAATAGCAACTCTTGGTAATGCTTTCAATGAGATGGCAACATCTATTCAAGCTCAAATCAGCAGATTAGAAAATCTCTCGAATGTACAACAACGATTTGTCTCTGATGTCTCTCACGAACTGAGAACTCCACTTACAACTCTGCGCATGGCATCTGATGTCATTTACGGGCAGCGAGAGAATTTTGATCCGGTCATCGCTCGAAGTGCAGAGTTGCTAATCGCCCAGATCGACCGCTTTGAAAAGCTTCTCCAAGAACTTTTAGAGGTAAGCAGATTTGATGCAGAAGTTGCAGTTCTAGAACCAACTGATTTTGAATTTATCGCTCTAGTGCGCCGCTGTGTGGCAGATCTTGGAGTCATTCTTGACTCCCCAGAATCTCAAATTGCAGTTGTTGCACCAAATACACCAGTCCATATTCGTGCAGATTTTAGGCGTGTAGAGCGGATCATGCGCAACTTAATTTCAAATGCTCTCGACCATTCAGATGGAAAACCAATCGAAATTGAATGTGTTGAGACACTGACTGAAGTTGCTGTAAGCGTTCGCGATCATGGAGATGGAATGGAAGAGGCATCATTGACACGCGTCTTCGATAGATTCTGGCGGGCGGATCCATCACGTGCTCGCACGCGCGGAGGAACAGGTTTAGGTTTATCCATAGCCCTTGAAGACGCCAGACTACATAATGGAGAACTTGATGCTTGGGGCGCACCAGGAGAAGGTGCAAATTTTGTTCTGACTCTGCCTCGAATTGCTGGTAACGAAATCTCTGGAAGGCCACTTCCAGTTAATCCACATAAGAGAAGTGAAGTTCAGATCGAAACAATTTAGCCAGTAAAGATCATCTCTGTGATCTCTTTATCCGCACTTTCAGAGTTGATCTTTCCTTCGCGATGCCTTGGATGTCGTCAACTTGGCATAGGGATTTGTTCTCAGTGTCGGGCTTCTTGGCACCCTCATATTTACCGAACTTCTATTTCAGCCGATGGTTTCTACTTCCCTGTGTATTCCTCCATTGCTTACTCACCTGTTGCACAGAAAGTACTACTGGGGGCAAAAGAAAACGCATTACAAGATGCTGATCGGCTCATACGCCAAGCACTCTCACATAGCCTCGCCTATTTTTATAGTGAAATTGGAATTGCCGACCTCGTACCTATTCCTTCTAGAAAGACAAATACACGCAAGCGAGGTCGAGATTTCATATTGGAACAAACGAATGCACTCGCTCGAAGTCCTCACGTTCAAGTTCGAGCAATCTTGAGCCATTCGCGAAAAGTTAAAGATCAAACAACCCTGAACTCTCGTGCACGAGAAAGAAATCTCAGCCAATCAATGAGTTGTGCGAATCTAGAAGATTCGTCGAATATTCCCGTGATCCTCATCGACGATTTAGTGACATCGGGGGCAACCCTGCGCGAGGCGGGTAGAGCCCTTCATAGCGCCGGATATACGGTAATTGGCGCTGTTACTGCCTGCGTTGCCAAACCCCTACGATATACCCAGTGACGAGCGGGGGATCTTCGCCTGTCAGGTTGTCTCATACAGAAAGTCTCTGAAAGGTTTGTAGATGTCAACGATTCTTGATCGGATAATGCGCGCAGGCGAGGGAAAGATTCTTCGCCAACTCACAAAGATTGCTGCAGAGGTTAACTCTTTTGAGGCAGCAACTGTGCCGTTATCAGATGAGGCACTTCGTGCAAAAACTCAAGAGTTTAAAACTCGCCTTTCTCAAGGCGAAGATCTTGACGACCTTCTCCCAGAAGCCTTTGCAGTTGTACGCGAAGCTGCCAAGCGCACGTTAGGTCAGCGTCATTACGACGTTCAGCTCATGGGTGGAGCTGCAATGCACATGGGAAACATTGCTGAGATGAAAACTGGTGAAGGTAAAACTCTGGTTGCAACCCTCCCATCATATTTAAACGCTCTTGCCGGAAAAGGCGTTCACGTAGTTACAACAAATGATTACTTGGCTGAGCGCGATAGCGAATGGATGGGACGCATTCATCGTTTCCTTGGCCTTACCGTAGGCGTTATCGTCAATAGCATGTCTCCATCTGAGCGTCGCGAAGCCTATAACTGCGATGTTACCTATGGCACAAATAACGAATTTGGATTTGATTATCTCCGCGACAACATGGCGTGGAGCTTAGAAGATTGTGTACAGAGAGACCACTTCTTTGCGGTGGTAGATGAAGTTGACTCAATTCTTATTGATGAAGCTCGCACGCCACTGATTATTAGCGGCCCAGCGGATAAGGCTACTAAGTGGTATGTAGAATTTTCAAATATAGTAAATCAACTTTCACGCGATACTCATTATGAAGTTGATGAGAAGAAGAAGACGGTCGCAGTAATTGAGGCAGGCGTAACTAAGGTAGAGCAGCTTCTAGGAATAGAAAATCTATATGAGGCTGCGAATACGACCCTTATCGGCTACCTCAATAATGCCGTCCGCGCCAAAGAGCTTTTTAAGCGCGATAAGGATTATGTCGTCATGAATGGCGAGCTTCTCATTGTTGATGAACACACTGGCCGCATGCTTTCAGGGCGCCGCTACAGTGATGGCCTACATCAAGCTCTTGAGGCGAAAGAGCGTATTGAGATTAAGGATGAAAATCAGACACTGGCAACAATTACATTGCAGAACTACTTCCGTCTCTACTCAAAGATTTCAGGTATGACCGGTACTGCGATGACAGAAGCATCTGAATTTCACCAGATCTACAAACTTGGCGTTGTACCCATCCCTACAAATCGCCCAATGCAACGTATCGATGCTGCAGATTTAGTCTATAAATCTGAAGCTGGAAAGTTTCTTGCAGTCGCTCAAGATATTGTGGAGCGCCACCGCAAGGGGCAGCCAGTTTTGGTGGGTACTGTAAGCGTCGAAAAATCAGAGGAACTCTCTGCAGTGTTAAAGAAGAATGGAGTTCCGCACGAGGTTCTCAACGCAAAGCACCACGAGCGTGAGGCAATGATAATTGCTCGCGCCGGTGTTAAAGGCGCAGTAACAGTTGCGACGAATATGGCAGGTCGCGGTACCGACATTATGCTCGGTGGCAATCCTGAATTTATGGCCGACTTTGAATTACAGCGTCGTGGAATTTCACCTGTAGACAATGCAGCAGAGTATGAAGCTGCTTGGCCGATAGAGCTAGCAAAGCAGAAGGCTGCCGTTGAATCAGGTCACGAAGAAGTTGTGGCACTCGGCGGTCTCTATGTCCTTGGTACAGAACGCCACGAATCACGCCGCATCGATAATCAGCTTCGTGGTCGCTCAGGTCGCCAAGGCGATCCAGGTGAATCACGCTTCTACCTCTCCCTTCAAGATGATTTGATGCGTCGATTTAACTCTGGAATGGTTGAGCGCTTCTTGTCCGCAGCCGGACTTCCAGATGATGCACCCATCGAATCAAAGATGGTCAGTAATGCCATTAAATCTGCACAGACACAGGTTGAGGCGCAGAACTTTGAAATCCGAAAGAATGTTCTTAAGTATGACGATGTCATGAATCGCCAACGTGGAGTTATTTATGGAGAACGTCGCTTAGTTCTAGAAGGCGAAGATATTTCTACACAGGTAGGACAGTTCTTGGCAGAGACAATTCAGGCTTATGTCGATGCAGCCACAGCAGAAGGTTTTGCCGAGGATTGGGATCTAGAGAAACTCTGGACCGCTCTTCGCCTTGTATACCCAATTTCACTCACAGTCGATGGACTTATCTCTGAAGTGGGTTCTATAGGAGGCCTCGATGCTGAGTTCTTGGCTGCGCAAATTATTGAAGATGCAGAAGCAGCATATGTGAAACGCGAGGGTGAACTTGGTCCTGAAGTCATGCGCGAACTTGAGCGCAAGGTGCTTTTATCTGTTCTAGATCGCAAATGGCGCGAACACCTTTACGAGATGGATTACCTCCAAGAAGGAATTGGCCTTCGCGCGATGGCACAGCGTGATCCGCTTGTTGAATACCAACGTGAGGGTTATGAACTCTTCTCAGCAATGATGGATGCCATCAAAGAAGAACTCGCGAGCCTTGTCTTCAATGTGCAGGTAACTGTTGAAGATGACAAAAAAGTTTCAGCTCCATCCATTGAAGCAAAACCTGCTCAGGTGAGCGCACTTTCTTATACAGCTGCAGATGAAAATGGTGTTGTGGTAAAGAATGAAGTGACACGTAATGCTCCTTGCCCTTGTGGTTCAGGCAAGAAGTACAAGCGTTGCCATGGAGCTGCCTAACTTTTAAAGCAGATCCAGCTCGGTGCATAACCAGCGCCCATCAACGCCCTCAAAGCGAATGACAATGGCACGCAATCTTTCACCGAAACGTACGGTCACCGTTGATTCACAGATTCCATCAAGTGGCTCACTTTGATGAATTGTTCGCACTCTGCCGACCTCTTTCTGAGATCCTGTCTTTCTAATTATCTCGTTGTAAATTACTCGATGACAGCGAGCCATCAATTGTGCGGGCTGTCGCCTTCCAGCCCAGATCTCAAGGAGTGCTACGACAAAAGTCATCGTCCATGCGTGCAACTCAGGCAACTCATCTGCTGATGTTGGTTCAGGGCAATCATCGCCCTCGAAATCTTCTCCAAAGTGTGATGGGACGAGGTAGAGCTTCGCTTTTTGTGTTGGAAGAGGTGGGAGCGGTTCGAATCTAGGTGAATCTGGATAGAGATCGAGAATGGGATGGCTCCACAGCGCATGGTCTTCACTCGTTGAAGTTAATGTGTAGGTTTGATTTGTATAAGTTGTCATTGGGCCAGCATTGCTAGCGGGCGTTGCTCTTCCATCGGCCTCAAGGTTGAACCTATATCAACCTAAAGATTGACTGTGTATAGAAGGCGGCACAGTTGGCGTCAATAGCGTTTGCTCCACCCTTATGTCACATCAGCAAAATACCTCACTCTCATTGAAATCACCTCGAGTCATCGTTGCCAGCGTTCTCTTTATGGCCGCCTTGCTCTCATCATTTGCATTTGCAGCACTCTCTGATCGCAGCTCTGCATATTGGGTTGTCTCGCATCCTGTTGCTGCTGGTTCACTATTAACTTCGGCAGACCTAGAACTTATCGATGCTTCCCTTATCGATAATCAAGATCTCTATCTGCCAGAAGAATTCTCGCCGATTGGATCAACAACAACTCGCTACATCGCAGCAGGAGAATTTGTTTCGACCGTTGCAGTTACTGAAGATCTCCAGGATTTTGATGCTGAGCAGGTTCCACTCAACATCTCTCTTTCAGATATTCCTGCGACAATCGAAATAGGAGAGCCAATAAGTATCTATTGGGTTCCAGAACCGCAAGACTCTCAGAGTCTGAGCACTCCAGAGCTATTGCTTACGGGAGTATTCCTACGCTCGATCGATCGAAAGAGTTCGGACTTTGGAAATGGGCTGGCAATTACTGTCTCAGTTGATAATTCACAGGTCCAACGACTCTTAGCCGGTACGTCTAATGGAAGATTGGTTATTGTTAAATCAAATGGCTGAGCTCAACGTCATAACAGCAATCAAGGATCCAGAGTTTGAAGCCATGGTTGCTGGAACACTCTTCTCTCACGGATGGAGCGTGATCTTCCGTGCACTAGATGTGAATTCCTTACAAAATTTTCTTACAGCATCAACTGAGTCCAAGCCCTTACTTATCTATTCGAGTGATGTTTCAGATTTAGATTCGAAGATTCTTGAGACGCTCTCACCATATTTGGATCGAACAATAGGATTTCTCGCCTCTCATCACAGTGAAGTTCTGGATGGATATCTGGCTAGGCCGAGAGATGAGATTGAATTATTGGCCATGATTCGCTCGCCGCATAGATCCCCAATGCTTAGAACAACAAAAAACCATCAGATCCCATCTCGCTGCAGGATGATCGCTTTAGCGGGAGTGAATCATGGTGAGGGTGTGACGCTTACAGCGCTCAATCTTGCTATCGAACTCACACTCACGGGCAAGAAAGTTTTGCTGATCGATGCACATCACCAGATGCCTGCTATTGCTACCATTTTGGGGGAGCGGCATGCAAATAAAGATGTACTTAAGGATGTAAGTCCGACGCTAAAAATCTTTGAAATCACTCGCCAGAATGCATCCCATGCAGTTGAGCTGATCCTAGATACAAGCGTCACCGTAGATTTCGTTCTTATTGATCTTGGGCTTATTACTCACTCCGAGCTTTCGTTACTTGATCGACGATGGGAGAGTATTTTCTCAACATGGGCTTTAGAGGCTGCAGATGACTTATGGATATTTTCTTCACCGCGCGTTGTGAGTTCACGTGCGCTACGCGAGATCTCAACTGCCCTACCTCAAATGACAATTCGAGGAAGGGTGACGCATCTATTGACACATCGCGTTCCAGGCAAAAAAGGAGATGAGCAGGAAGAGAAATTTCTCTCTATCGTCTCCCCAACACAACCTCACGCGCTGCGAATACTTCCACTTGACCTTAGAGGTGTCAGCGCTGCCACCCAAGATCGCTCTATTCTGATCGAGAGTAATTCCAGAGGCACACTTCGGCGATCACTTGCAGCGATAGCGCTCGAACTTACTCAATAGCCTCACACCTTGTACGCTTAGCAATATGCGCAGCTATGTAGGAGTTTCAGTTGATGAGCTCGAGGCTCTCTTTGCGAGCAATTCGATCTCAATTCCTACCCTTTTCGCACCCACTGCAGAGTTCATCGCCACTCATTCAGAACTTGGTGAAGAAGAGCATGAGTTTATTCTCTCAATGTTGGCAGCCGAAGAATCACTTGATCTGGGTGAGGCTGGACAAGGTTATGTACTTGCAGTCGAGATACCAGATTCATCGATTAAAGAAATGGGTGCCGATAGCATCTCAATCGATGGGCCAATTTCACTTGAGTGGATCGCCTGCATTTTCCTGGTCTCACCAGATGGTGAAGATCTCACCTGGTTTGCGATTGAAGAAGTCCCTTCAATGCTGCCGAGTTGGAGAATCTAATGCCAACCATCGAAGAATTTATTCAGGGAAAGAGCCCACTGACTCCATCCCAAATTTACCGCTTGCGTGAGCTCGTTGCAGATTGGCAACTACTCTCAGATCTTTCATTTGCAGACCTGATTTTATGGGTTCCACTTCGCAAAGATATGAAGAGCTGGCCAACGGGCTATGTTGCCATCGCACACATACGTCCCATGACAGCCGCGACAGTATTTTCTAATGATGTATTAGGTGAAGAAATTCGCTGGGGTCAGCGCCCACACATTGATCAGGCGTTATCGAGTGCGGAGATCATTCGTGACACGGTTCCAGAGAAAATTGGCGATCTCTTAATCAAAGAGGAGACAACACCTGTTCTCTATGAGGGTGAAGTAATCGCCGTAATTTCTCGTCACCGAGATTCAGAGCTCATGCGTCAGCCTTCCCGTCTGGAACTTAACTATCGTGAAATTGCCCATCAGCTCTATCGAATGGCAGCTGAAGGAAATTTTCCTTACGAACATGCGAATTCATTTTTTGATCCAGCGCCACGAGTTGGAGATGGATTGCTGCGTTTAGATATCAACGGAGTGATCACATATGCAAGTCCTAATGCTCGATCAGCATTTAGCCGTTTGAGTTGGAATAGCGCCCTTGAAGGTCAGTTATTGGCAGAAGTTGCAGAACAAATTGCATCACCTCAAAGCCAAGCTCATGAAGAAGCTCTACGAGTACAGCTCTCGGGTCGAGCGATTAGGCGAGTAGAGATGGAAAATAGTGGAGGAACTATTGAACTTCTTGCTCTTCCTCTCATTCAAGGCAGTGATCGAATCGGCGCCTTAGTCTTGCTTCAGAATGTGACCGAACTAAGGCGACGTGAGCGCGAACTTGTCACCAAAGATGCGACTATCCGTGAAATCCATCATCGTGTGAAAAATAATTTGCAGACAGTATCTGCTCTACTTCGCTTGCAGGCACGTCGGATAGATGATCCTGCAGCAAGTGCTGCACTCAACGAAGCGGTTCGCCGCATTGCCTCTATCGCTCTTGTGCACGAAACACTCTCATCCGGCACCGATGCATCCGTTGCCTTTGATGATGTTCTTGATCGTTTAGTCTCGCACTCACTTGACTTGAGCTCACGGATGAATGAATTAGTGATCACTCGAAGTGGTCAATTAGGATCACTCGACCCCGCGATCGCAACTCCATTATCCCTTGTTGTTACTGAGCTCATTCACAACGCCCTCGAACATGGTTTAGAACACGGTGGGAGTTCGCTAGAAATTCTCCTTGAACGAAGTGCAGGTGTTGCCCACATCTCAATTATCGATAACGGTGTGGGACTTCCAGAAGGATTTGATCTCACGACTTCATCTAACTTAGGTCTACAAATTGTGCGAACCCTGACAGAAAATGAGCTTAAGGGTCAATTAGTTTTAGAATCAACAGAGCGTGGAACTACTGCTCGACTTACCTTCCCGATCTAGGGCAAATTAACCGGGGAATTAGTTATGTGGATCCATAGTGCGAGCACGATTTCGAGCAGCACGGCGCTTGAGTGCACGACGCTCATCTTCTGAAAGACCGCCCCATACTCCAGCATCCTGTCCGCTTTCAAGAGCCCAGGAGAGACAGGCTTCCCGCACGATGCAACGGTGACAGACTTTCTTCGCCTCTTCGATCTGAGTGATCGCAGGGCCGGTGTTACCGACTGGGAAGAAGAGTTCAGGGTCTTCATCGCGGCATGCTGATTGATGTCGCCAATCCATGATCTCTCCTTTACAAATGCGCGCTGCCATACGATGAGTTTTCATCTGGCGGAACTCATATTCTCTCGCGTATTACTCTCTTAAACAAGAAGGTAGAGAGAAAGATTTCACATTTCAGAGTGATATAGATCGCGCGTGCCCCCGACAGGAATCGAACCTGTGCACCCGCCTCCGGAGGGCGGTGCTCTATCCCCTGAGCTACGGGGGCGCAGGTATCCCTAGTTTACGTGAAGAAAGTTCTCTCCAACCATGAAAGACTTCACCCATGAGCGCTAGACATGAGATGGCATATTTTGCGACCGGCTGTTTCTGGGGAGCTGAGCGTAGATTCTGGTTGCTCGATGGTGTCATCGAGACTTCAGTCGGCTATATGGGTGGAAGAACTTCCTCACCAAGTTATGAGCAGGTTTGCACAGGATCAACTGGTCATGCTGAAATGGTGGCAATTACCTTTGATCCATCACTAATTTCTTACAGTCGATTACTTGAAGAATTTTGGGTCATGCACGATCCGACATCCCTCAATGCTCAAGGTGGGGATATCGGTACTCAGTATCGAAGTGCCATCTACACCACTGACGATCAACAGATGGTGACGGCGTTGAGTTCACGTGAGCTCTATCAACGTGCATTGACTTCTGCTGGACTTGATCAGATTGTCACAGAAATCAAGAGCGCTTCAGGGATGGAGTATTTCTTTGCTGAGGAGTACCACCAGAAATATTTAGCTAAGAATCCCAACGGATATGACTGCCACTCAAGCACGGGTGTTGCCTTCCCTGCATAGCGCTCGCCCCTTGATATTTGCAGGATCTGGCGATACTTTTACAGTTGTTGCAGTTTTTTACAGTCGCAATCACATTGGAGCTAGAGTGGCAGGAATCAAAGAGATCGCAGCTCTCTCAGGAGTCTCGATCGCCACGGTTTCTCGTGCACTTCGCGGTCTTCACCACGTAAACCCCGAGACTCGCAAAAAAATCATTGATGCCGCAGAGTCAGTTGGTTATCCCATCGAAAGTGATTCGAGTACGTCAGCACCACCTCGAACAAATAGCGTAGGAATTGTTGCTCCATATATTTCTCGTTGGTACTTTGCGCAGGTTATCAGCGGCGCCGAACAAGCACTTCGCGAAGCAGGGCTTGATCTACTTCTCTATAACTTTAGCCAGATGAAGGGGCGAGAGCGCCTCTTCCAGCACCAACTTCTCAAAGGTCGCGTCGATGCCTTAATTGTTATCAGCCTTCCACCTACTGAGGAAGAGTTTGAATCAATGCTCAGCCTTGGTATTCCAGTTGCGCTGGTAGGTATGCATCACAAAGATTGCGCAAGCGTTGCAATTGATGACGTTGCTGCTGCACGTACTGCAACTCAACATTTAGTTAATCAAGGACATCGCAACATAGCCTTAATGTCTGGCCACCCTGATGACCCATTTAATTTCAGTGTTCCACAAGATCGTCGTAAAGGTTTCTTACAAGTCTTAGTAGAAAATGGACTTGAGTGGCACCCTTCTCGTGAAGTTCATGGTGGATTTACGATGCATACTGCAGCTCGAGCCATGGATGATCTTCTTGCACGTCCTAATCGGCCAACTGCAATATTTTGTGAGTCAGATGAAATGGCTTTTGGTGTAATGCAGGCAATTCGCCGCCACGGCCTTAAATGTCCAGATGATATTTCGATTATTGGTTTTGATGGACATGAGATGTCTGAATTTTCAGAGTTGACGACAATCGAGCAACCGGTACAACTCATGGGCGAGATGGCTGCTTGGTCGATTATGGAACGCCTTCGCAAACCTCAGAAAGAACCAAGTCCTCTCATTGTTCCCACAACTCTTGTAGTTCGAAACTCGACAAAACGCCTAGCCCCTGAGCTCTCTTAGTGGAATACTCGCACTATGAGCGAGATCGATGTCACCGCACCCTCTCTTACCGAACTTGCCACACACCACAGTGAGAAATGGCGTGCTTTCGCTCCTGATGTAATTCCACTTCCAGTAGCCGAGATGGATTTTCCAGTCGCAGCTCCTATTCGAGAATTTCTTCACTCGTTGGTTGATAACTCAGATATGGGTTACCTCGGTCCAATCCCCGAACTCGGCAATTCCTTTGCTGCATTTACCGCCACACGTTGGAACTGGAAAGTTGATCCATCGCGCGTACGCGTAGCAACAGATGTCGGGGTCGGCGTTGTTGAAATCCTCCGGGCCTTCACAACTCCGGGCGATGGAGTCTTAATTAGCTCGCCCGTCTATCAGAATTTCTATACGTGGATGAATGAGACCCATGTGAAGTGCATCGATGTTCCTTTCATTCACCAGCCATCCGAAGATGTTTCAGTTGCATGGAGTATTGATTGGCAAGGGATCGAAAAGGCTTATAGCAGCGGAATCAAAGTTCACCTTCTATGCTCTCCGCACAATCCAATAGGCCGCGTTTTTTCGCGAGAAGAGCTCAGCAGATTTATCTCTCTGGCGGCCAAATACAACGTCATCATTATTAGCGATGAAATTCACTCACCGCTTGAATATTCAGGACATCCATTTATTCCGATACTCACACTAGGCAAAGAGGCTGAAAGTCGCTGCGTTGTGGTCACCGCTGCCAGCAAAGGCTGGAATATTGCAGGGCTCAAGTGCGCGATTATCATCTCTGCCAGTGATGTGATGCACGAAAGACTTAACGCACTTCCGCCTGCTCTTCATTTTCGCGCATCACTCTTTGGCGCTTTCGCAACTGCTGTCGCATTCGATAAAGGTGTTCCTTGGCTTGATGCAGTCATTGCTCAGCTTGACCACAATCGTCATCTCATCTCACGGTTGCTCGACGAACATTTGCCAGAGATTTCCTACAATCCTCCGCAACACTCATATCTAGCGTGGTTGGATCTCTCTGCACTAAACCTCGGAAATGAACCCACTGCAGTCATTCTTGAAAAAAGTAGCGTGGCGCTGAATGCAGGTCACATTTACGGTGCACAGTGGGGCCAGTTTGCTCGCATGAATTTTGCTACAAGTCCTGAAATAATTACGCATGCAATCACTCAGATGGCAAGGGGAATTCGTGGCTAATGTCTATGACGCAATCGTCGTAGGTGGAGGACATAACGGACTCGTTGCCGCTTCCTACTTAGCAAAAGCGGGAAAGAAAGTACTCCTTCTTGAAGGAGCTAATGAACTTGGTGGAGCAACTGCCAGCGTTCGAGCATTTCCTGAATTCGACGCTCGCCTTTCTCGCTATTCATATCTAGTAGCGCTACTTCCAGATCAGATTGTCAAGGATCTTGGAATCAACTTTGAAACGCTAAGCCGCAAAGTCTCTTCTTACACCCCATATGTAAAAAATGGCGAACATGATGGCCTGAGCGTTTCAACGAAATGGAACAAGGAGACGGCTGATTCTTTTGCCAGACTCACGGGCTCTGATGCAGAAAGCGCTGCTTGGCAAAGCTTTTACTCTGAGATTGCTGAGTTCGCCGCTCGATCTGCGCCATCAATGCTCCAACCATTGATGACTCGTTCGCAAATGCGCACAACTGTAGGAATGGACTCCGTCTGGAATTACATGATTGAACGTCCTATAGGTGAAGTAATTGAAGAACGATTTGCTGATGATCTTGTGCGTGGAGTTGTACTTACAGATGCGCTTATTGGAACTTTTATTGATTCCATGAGCATTCAAGCCAATATTTGTTTCCTGTATCACCTCATTGGCAACGGTGTAGGCCAATGGAAAGTCCCTCGTGGAGGAATGGGAGCGCTGGTTACTGAACTAGAGCGAATCGCTCGAGGGCATGGGGTTGAGATTGAACTCAATTCCCAGGCGAGTGCAATTGATAGCAGTGGTGATGGTGTAACGATCTCTACTTCCGATGGACGCAACTTCGTCGCTACCGATCTTCTCTTTGCGGCCGCGCCACAAACTTTGGCGAAACTACGAGGAAAGAAGCCACCTGATTCACTGCAGGGTTCACAACTCAAAATAAATATGCTGCTTACTCGTTTGCCGCGATTGAAATCAGGCGTCGATCCACGTGTTGCCTTCGCGGGTACATTCCATGTTAATGAAAGTTACTCGCACCTTAATCAGACGTATCTGATTGCCGCTGGTGGGAAAATGCCAGATCGACTCCCACTTGAGATGTACTGCCATACATTGACCGATCCAAGCATTCTCTCTCCAGAATTAGCTAGTCAGGGATATCACACACTCACGCTCTTTGGATTACATACTGATGCATCACTTTTTGACGATCACCCAGAAAAATCTAGAGATGCTGCAGTCGCCAGCGCCCTTGCCAGCCTCAATGAATATTTGGAAGATCCGATAGAGAGTGTTCTAGCAATAAATTCAGATGGCACATTCGCACTCGAAGCGAAATCTCCCCTTGATCTTGAAGAGGCCATTGGGTTGCCTCGAGGAAATATTTTTCACCGTGATCTTGATTTCCCATTTATTGAAGATCATGAAGCTACTGATATGCCGCAATGGGGTTGCGAAACCGATGACCCCCATATCTTTATTGCTGGAGCAGGCGCTAGGCGCGGGGGAGGCGTCAGCGGCATTGCAGGACATAACGCCGCAATGTCAGTTCTCTCTCGCCGATAGTCTGCATTAGGCTTGCACCATGAGCCACGATGCATCCAAAGAGAAGCTCTCAACGAGAGCAGTTACTGCTGGCCGTCCACCGCGTCAGGGCGATAGCCCACTGAATACACCTATCTCACTCAACAGCACCTTTACTGCAGGCGGGCCGATTGGTTATGGTCGGTACGGTAATGACACATGGAGTGCAACAGAAGATGCAATTAGTGCACTCGAAGGCGGACGATCACTTATCTTCTCTTCCGGTATGGCGGCGATTTCTGCAGCCTTTTCAATTCTGCCCTGGGGTGCTCGTGTCGTCGCTTCCGATCAAGGCTATAGCGGAGTAATGGCGCTGCTGAGTCAATACAGCGAGAGCGGTCGCTTTAAAGTTTCATTAGTAGATCTTTCACAAACAGATAAGGTTATTTCTCAACTCCCAGGTGCGGATTTGTTATGGCTGGAATCTCCAACAAATCCATGTTTAGATGTTGCAGAGCTACCTCAGATAATTTCGGCTGCTAAGGCAGCAAAGATTCTCGTCATGGTCGATAACACTTTTGCTACAGCCTTAACGCAACGTCCCCTTGAAATGGGAGCTGATGTTGTCATGAATTCTGTAACCAAATTCCTTTCAGGCCATAGCGATCTTCTTATGGGCTCGCTCTCTACGAACAGTGCTGAACTCTTTGCCTCACTCGAGAACGCTCGGAAATTGAACGGATCAATCGCTGGTCCATTTGAGGCATGGTTGGCTCTTCGAGGAATCCGTACCTTTCCTCTCCGCTTCGCCAGATCGTGCAAGAGCGCAGAAGAGTTAGCTCAACGCTTAAGTAGCCACCCCAAAGTCTCTCGCGTTCGCTACCCGGGACTTGTTAGCGATTCACAGCATGAGCGCGCCAAGAAATTTATGGCCACCTATGGTGCAGTCCTCTCCTTTGAAATCTCCGGCAGCGCAGACGATGCGGACCGAGTCTGCAATAACTCCACGATCATTACTCACGCAACCAGCCTTGGTGGAGTTGAGTCGCTCTGGGAGCGTCGACGTCGCTGGCCCAACGAGAGTCCTTCAGTTCCAGAAACCCTCATTCGCTTATCCGTTGGCTGTGAAGATGTTGAAGACCTTTGGGAAGATATCCAAAGAGCGCTCTCTGCCATTTAACTCCGTAGTGGGCATTTTCTGAAAAAGAGTAGTAAATTTGAGACATGAAAATCATTCGACGAATCCTTGCCGGGCTGGCCATCATCGCCTTGGCTTTTAAAGGGGTCGCATCATTTCTCTCTTGGGTCGAGCGTCAGGATGATCAACCAGCAGAAGCATGGCTTGATGAAGACGAGTTGGATGAGTCTGAACTCGAAGAAGCATAAATGAGTACTGAATACATCCCAGGTACTTGCAACATCGGAGCTGGGGAAGTTAAGCGCCGCCAATTCGTCGCAGCAGCCGGATTTCTACTCTTTATCACTTCTTCCATCTCACTTTTTGGTATTGACGCTCCTCGTTCAGCGCGATTAGGACTCTTCTTTCCGCTCATGGTTGCAAGTATCGGTTGGGTTCAATCACGTAAAAAGTTTTGTTTAGCTTATGGATTTATGGGCACATTCAATTTTGGAAAACTTGGCCAAATCTCACGCGTTGCAGATAAGGCAGCAAAGCGTGCGGATCGATTGACTGCAATTTCGATCTTAGTGCAGGCACTTATTTATGCCGCGGTAGGTACAGCTGTGATGTATCTGCTACCAACGTCTATCTGGTAGCCCCTTACTTTTTCTCTCGTTTACTGCCATTGTTAGAGGGCACTCCTCTCCTGGAGAAATGAGGGTCCCAATGAAGTTAATTATCCACTCACGCCATGCAGCTCTTGCAGAAGATTTTTCACAGATCGTTGAAGAGAAGATCAATTCGCTTGAACGCTTCAGCGTATTAATTGAGAGAATTGAAGTTGAAATCCTGCACGAAGCCAATCCACGTCAAGGTAAACATGCCCATCACGTCATTATTACTACACATGGCGCTGGCCCTTTGATGAGGGCGCAAGCACAGTCATTTAATGATCTGGCGGCTTTTGATGAGGCGGTCAAAAGCATTGAATTGCAGATTAGAAAGATTCACGAAAAGAGTAAAAGCAAAGATCGCGATTCACTTAGATTTAAATCTAATCGGTGACTAATTCTTCTTCTTTGCCTGCGGGCTTTGGCTCTTAAATTTATTTAACATCTGTGGTTTCTGAGGTGGCAGAGGTGGAATAGGTGGAGTTCCTAACGCTGCAACTGCTAGATCGCGTACCGTGGCAGCCTGAGCCCGAGCTGCAGCAAGATTGGCCCTACTCGCAGCACCCTTACCCAAAATCTTTGCATCACGAGAAGCACGTTCAAGCGCCCGATTAAACTCAAGTGAAATCGCAATTAACTGACGATCATATATACCGCGAGCAATCTTGTAATCCTTAAACTCTCCGCGATAAACCTCTAGATCAATTGCATACTGCTGAAGTGGAGAAAGTGTTGATGTGGGTGTTGGCGTAGGTGTGATTTCAGCCGATGCGGGGAGAGCAAAAAGGGAGAGGGAAAGTGAGGCTGCAATGAGCACACCTTTGCGCATGATTCCCCCGATCCGATAAGAGAAAGGATGCCAGTTGAATTTGTGAAGACTC
>Ga0209770_10000282_pt1 | contig 29301 bp, 17 predicted proteins | sample LauGreSu1BDMLBDD_2_FD_187572 | JGI IMG/M metagenome (GOLD analysis project Ga0209770, IMG submission 187572) | Freshwater lake microbial communities from Lake Michigan, USA - Su13.BD.MLB.DD (SPAdes) (version 2) | ecosystem: Environmental > Aquatic > Freshwater > Lake | place: Lake Michigan, USA...
GGAAAGGTTCGGAAAACCGTAGGTTTTCTGATGGAAAGGTTCGGAAAACCGTAGGTTTTCTGAGGGAAAGGTTCGGAAAACCGTAGGTTTTCTGATGGAAAGGTTCGGAAAACCGTAGGTTTTCTGAGGGAAAGGTTCGGAAAACCGTAGGTTTTCTGATGGAAAGGTTCGGAAAACCGTAGGTTTTCTGATTTCCGATAAAATTGATTTATAAATAATGCGCAATTAATGTATTACAGACAACCCAATACATCAATTATATTACGCACGCAAGATACATACACAAGATGTCCAAACCCGTCATTGAATCGTTCACGGACCACGACGGCACCCTCAAATTCACTGTCAAAGGAATCAACGTGAGTCTGGCCAATGCCGTGCGCCGCACCATTCTAGCCGACATCCCCACGTATTGTTTCCGCACACTGCCGCACGCCGAAAACCGGGTGCAAATCACGGCCAACACCACCCGTCTGAACAATGAAATCATTAAGCAGCGCATGGGCTGCATTCCCATCCACCTTAAGGCGAATGACCCCGATTTTGAGCACTTTAACGTGGAAGATTACCGCGTGGTTTTAGACGTGCAAAACACGGGCACCGCAAGCGAGTACGTCACGACAAAGGACTTCCGCATGGTGAATGCGAAAACGGGCAAAGAGGTGAGCGAGTCCGTCGTTCGGCGCATCTTCCCGCCCGATACCATCACAGGGGGCTACATTTTGATCGCGCGGATAATGCCGCGATTGACACAAAACGTGGAAGGTGAGCGGCTGGCATTGACCGCCGAAATCGGGGTGGGCACTGCGCGCATGGACGGTATGTACAATGTGGTGAGCACGTGCGCGTATTGCGCAACCCCCAATGTGGAAGAAGCCGACAAGGTGTGGGCGGAATGCGCAAAAGCATTGGAGCGCGACGGCAATGATGCCGCATTTATTGCGTCCGAAAAGAAGAACTGGTTTGCCATGGAGGCACAGCGATACACGCATCCGAACAGTTTTGATTTCATCATTGAAACCGTGGGGGTGTTTTCCAATACCGAGATTGTCACCAAGGCGTGCCTGCTCCTTATTGAAAAATGCAATAAAATGATTTCAGATATTGAGAATGCCAACGGTGATGTGGATGTGGCGCCGTCGGACACCACGCTCAGCAACGGGTACGATGTAACGCTGCAAAACGAGGACTACACGCTGGGCAAGTGCATTGAATACTTCCTTCACACCAATCATTATGAGGGCAGTCGCACGGTTTCGTTTTGCGGGTTTCGCAAAAACCATCCGCACGACACGCACAGCATGATCCGCCTCGCGTTTCATGCCCCGACCGATGTTGACATTGTGCACACGTATTTGATGCAAGCCGCGCGCGACTCGGCGGCTGTATTTCAGTCCCTGATTTCGCAGATCCACCGTTAAGGGGGCAAGCCCCCTTTGACCCCCTCCTGACCCCGTAAGTATTTCTAATATTTGATACAAATCAAAAATTAAAAAATTGTATTATTTTTTCATTTGCTTTTTTTTAGACAACTTTCGGATTGTTGATCTCCGACGACGGGTATTACCTCTTGATTTTCGTGTGGTTTGTCGGTGATTTTTGCATTTTCCTTTTCCTTTTCTTTTTCCTCCAAGATAGTCATCTGGATTATCATCTGCGTCAGCATCATCGTCTGTGTCAGGTCCAGTTTCATGGCCCGATTCTGTGAATGTGAGTTTTCGCACAAGTCCAACATTACGAGTATTAGCACTTCGCATGATTGTCAATTCTGCATTCATTGAATTGTAATTAAATCCTCTACTTGACCTATTTTCGTTAATGCATTGTCCTAAATAATAACCGACTGGGGTGTGCTGTGGATATAAATGAAATAATAATATATTTAGACACACTGCAAAAATGAAATCGGTATCAGGGGTTGATTTTCTATACATTTCACCATAATTTTGCATCATCTTTCGATAATCCTCATACATAACAGTATAAGGCCGAGATTCCGGTATACCAAATATTTTGTTAATTGAACCATTTAAAAACCATATTTGAATAAAATTCAATATATCGCGTGTTAAGTTGTAATTCATTATTCCACAATTTGATTTATTTATGGATTGTTCAAATAAAACATCATACGATACCTTGCAGTCATTTATGCGTTTCCAGTTTACATTTGATTTTATTCTTCCGAGTGTGGTTTGTTCAACCGCACTTATTTTATTATTCATGCAGTATCCTTCCAATTCATCCAATAACGTTTTTCCATCACCATATTGAGGGTTGTCTTTCAATAAGGATGGAAAATCTATTCCTTCCATAGCAAATTTAACATAATTCAATAACCAAAACCTCATTCCCAGGGGTGTCATTATTTCAAAATATGCCACACATTTGATTAAACCACCCATCTCGTCCGTTTCTGTCATACCGTTAGTTCGTAATATTTTCAAGACGATTTTATACCAATTTGACGACATTAAGTTATTGTCGGTTAATGTTCCTGTGCCTTCAATGATACGTTTTCTCATTTGATTGAATTGGTCAAATGTCATTACTAATTCTAATTCCTTGCATTTTTTAATAAAAACATCCACAAATATTGAATCAATTGGAATTAAGCGGTCCGATTCACAATTAGTGACATTCCGCACAAACTGATCTAGTGCATTGTAATCTGAAATGGCCCTCAATTCGGCAATAACCTCTTGCGGAGTGACCATAAACTCATTCCATCGCAGTTTTAGTTTTAACTCATTCATTGAAGTAGTCAATTTCAAAAAACGAAAACGCGTCATGTCACCAATTGATAACTGTTTATAATGTGTGTTTTTGCCTTGAGCATATACAAACGAAGCATTCTTTGACGAAGCATACCAATATGGATACAAGTAAGGCAAATAACACGACAAACTAGATTGTTCTTGTGAGTTTTGGCATTCCTCCATTTGAAGAACATTTCTGATATAATCAACGGGTTGAGATTTGCCTTTTAAATTATCTTTACCCATAGATATTCCAAGATAATAGGGCTCTGGAATGCGAAATGCCGCTCCATCTGGGAGTTCATCTGTGCCCAACTGGATTAGATTTTCTTCAATATGTGGTCTAATTTGATCTAACGCTACGAGATATTCTGGGGTTTTCACATTGCTTAATCCCAATACTTGCAAAAATCTGTCAATGTGTCCCCGTGTTCCAAACAAAGGATTTTCGTGTACCCATCTTTCTGGTTTGTTTTTTTTAGCCGAATAACCTGACTCCAGTGAAAATGACATTAACAGTTAACCTATGAACTATACATTATAAGTAATATTATTTGCGCGTGCATGTGTTACACTTTTCGCACGCTTTTCTCGTCCCATAATTCAGCGCGTAGATCTGGTGCGACGGGGGCAGCCCGTTCATGTATGCGATTGTTTTGCCCAGCGTGATGTGCTCCCTTTTTTCGCGCAGCTCCTTCAAATACTGTTCGTGCAGCCGGAACATGTGCGTTTTGAATTCGGCGGGATACTCGGTGAAGGGGCGCTCCTTTCGAACGTAGCACCCGATGTAGTTTGCAAACAGCTGGTTTGTGTAAGCGTGCAGCCGGTCCTTGCACTTCTGAAACGCGTCGCGGTGCTCGGGGTGCAGCTGCAAATACTCCTTTACCTTGCCCTGCTGCCGCAGCGACAAGTACTGGAACTGCAGCTTGGGTTCGCTGCCGTGCAGGTTCTTCATGCGCTCGTAGTTTGGGTTGCGATACTTGAAGCGCGTGCCGGTGCTTCGCTCGCGGCACACCAGCCCGGGGAAATCGTACGGCGCATTCAGCGACGTGTAGATATCTTGCAACTCGCTCAGACCGACGTCTGTGAATTGAAGGGGCAGCTGCACACCCGTTTCTTGAATTGCGTTGATTCGGGACAAGTGCTCGTCGCGGCACTGCTCCTCCACCACAAGGGCATCGTTGTTCACCTTGTAGACGGCAATCAGGTAGAGCGCGGGCTTTTCAATGCGGCGCACGATGTGGTTGTTCGGATGCTGCATGACAAAACTGTAGCTGCAGTCTTTTTGCAGCGCATCAAAATCCAGATTGGCTGCACTCATGCACTCCAGAAACATGCGGCGAAAGGTTTTCTTTGCTTCGGTTGCTTTGTTTGTTTCGGTTGTTTCGTTCGCTTCGTTTGATTGTGTTGGTTCTTGCTTTTGAACCGGGGTGGGCTGCACCGAGTGGAACACGATGTTTGCGCCCACGCAGCTCTTTGTGGCCAGCTCCCACCCCGCGCCATCGTCTTGTCCGTTGGGTCGGTGGTAAAACACGTTGATCATGGTGCCCTCCACGAGCTCTTCTACAATGAGGTTGTCATCCGAGAAACGAGTGTTCATATCATCGGACGAAGGACTAATGCATTTGGGCGGCGAGTATGCCATGATTTTTCCGTGCTGGTCCAACACCACCGACCGCAGAAGCCCGAGGGTTTGCAGCTCGTCGCATTTCAGTGTGCCCGCGGTGTATTTCAAAATGGAATGCACGTGCGGACCGCACTTCCATTTCTTGTTTGTCAAATTCCATTTTTTCAGGAGCGACTGCAGCTCGTCGCTGTCGGGGTCATGAAACATGAGGCTGAACACGCGCAAAATGTCGGGGCTGGCGCGTATCAAATCGTAGGTCCAAGCAGTTGCATTCGTGGTTGCAGTTGCAGTTGCAGGAGTCATGGAATAATGTATTGCACAAATCTATCCCAAATGCTCGCCATGTCTTTAACTTCATTTTGTAAACACTTTACGCGTCCCTTGGCTTGATTGCCTTGATTGACTTGTTTGCCTTGTTTGCCTTGATTGCCTTGATTGACTTGTTTGCCTTGTTTGCCTTGTTTGATGTCCTGGTTATTTTATTTGTTATTGATTTGGACGCCTTCTCTCGGGCGTTATCCGCCATTGCAATCAACGCCTCGTTTGAAAAGGTGCGATCGCATGCCTGAATGTATCCGTCCAGGTTTCGCTGCAGCGTGTTCAGTTTGCGTTGGCACGGCGTCAACTTCGCATACTCGCGTTTTTTTCGCGCGGCCTCTTCCTTTTTTTCGGCCTCTTTTTGAACGAACTCTTTCGCGGTTTGCTCAAAGTATTCTTTCAACGGAACCACCTTCTTTCCGATGGCGCGGTTCTGCTTGAAGACGGCTTCGTCTATTTTCGGGGCTTCATCGGCAATCCCGTACCGCATTGCAATCATGTCGGCCGCGTTTTCCAGTGGATTTTTCTTGTGAGCGGCGTCTGTAAACGCCTTCGTCACAGATACAGATGGCACGTCTCCAACCAACGTGGGTGCAATCCTTTTTTTAGGTTTTACTGACATCGTAGTATGTATATATTTGATATATATTTGATATTTGATACTGCTAAAATATTTGAATAAAATATAAAAATATAATAGAAGGTTATGTTAAGATATACTACACAATATCCCAATGTCAGTGCAGTTGCAGTTGGGCGACATCATTCAAATTGAAGCCAAAAATCAGGATTTAAACAACCGCGTGTATGTCATTGATTATTTGGATGAAACCAAGCTTCGTCTCATTGATGCGGAGACAATGCTGCAGCGCACGCTGACCATTAACCCGGACACGGGGTCCTTTTCGGACGAGTCCATTTTCAACATTAACATTTTAGACCAGGCGCCGGAAGCGGGATACGCCCGGCAAAACGGGCTGCTTCCAAACACGTGGGTAGACATTTATTTCGGCGGCGAGCATCCCACCGTCATCACCGGGCGCATCTCCAATTTAGAAGAAGACGAAGACATGATTGAGCTGACAACCACGCCCGACAATGAAGTCATTTACATCAACTTTGGGTTCAAGGGGTTGCCCGAGCACTTGCCGATTGATCGCATCAACATACGGCCACCCCCTTCAAGCGCTGCGACTGAACTCACGGAACAACCCGAACAATCCGAACAACCCGAACAACAAGCCGAACAACCGATCCAAGACCCGTTTGACGACGGGCTCGCCCCCTCCATACAAACCGTGTCGGTTGCCGTGCCGGCGGTGCGCAACGCCATCGCGGAGATGCTGCACGACGCCGACGAAATCATGGCTTCGCAGGCCGTGCAGGAGTTCAGCTTTGTTGTGGACGTGCCGGCCGAGCGCAGGCGCTACACCCTGGAATCCCAGACCAATGACTTGCTGAACGCGCTCCTCTCGGGCGTGCCTGCCACTCAGCGCACCGACACCGCGTTGAACGGCATTCACACGCTCATCACGCGATTCAAGCAGCTGCGCGAGCAGTTTTCCACATTTGACCGCAGCGGAAACGCGCACGCGCCGCTCACGCACGGGCACGATCACCGTCCGCTCATTGACGCCCTCCGCAAAATGAACCAGCGCCTGCACTGGATTCTGCCCGTCGCAGCGTGCCGCAAGAAGACCTACATGAACGAGGAAACCGACCCGGCGCTGCGCTTGACTACCGAGGACGTGGTGGAAATCAGCATGGCCCACGCGCTGACCGAGCAGTCGGAGCTCGTCGCCGCTTACAAAAACGGCGCCGACTCGCACGCCGCATACATCCGGAAGGCCCAACCCGCGCCGTTTGAACCGCCCGAGTACGAGGAAGATTTCTTAACCAGCGCAGCAGTGCGCGACAACCTCACCGCCGTCATTGACAACCTGGGCGAACTCCAGTCCTCCGTTGTTGTGGGCCAAAAGCTGAAAACCCGCCGGTTTGTCACGCAGCGCTACGTCTTGGGGCTCACGCAGCTGAATGCAACGTCCATCAGCGAAAAGCGCATGACGGCCGAAGTGGTGCCCATGACCCCCGCAGATTCCCTCGCGCTGAAGTCGTTCATCATGCTGCCGGAGCCCACGGTGGCGTATTCGCGCATCAACCTGCGCACCATCAACATCATGGATAAGTCCCGCTTGAACCAGCACAACCTGAATTACTGGCAGCTGCTGCGCAAGACCACGCGCATCAGCACGCACACCGTGGACGACTTGGACGAACACATCGCGTTCAACTCGCGCGATTTTTTGAGCGACATCAAGGAGTACGTGCTCAACGCCGAAATCACGGACGCCGACCGCTACGCCGAGTATTTGCGCATCGTGGTGCCCCGCACCCGCCTGCTGTTTGACCTCGTCAAGAAGCACCTCGTGGGCAGCCTCACGCTGTCCGAAATCGTGAACTATTTGGAACCCTTCATGGTGTACCACCGCGACCTGACGTACCGCCAGTACACCGACATGGTGGCCTTCCTGCGCGAGCGCATCCGCGACCACAAGCGCAACTACGCGCTGCTAAAAAACCAGTGCGACAAGGTGCGCACCCACAACTACGGCGTCCTGCATTTGGGCCTGTCCCTGCTCCACAACTTGCTGGTGAGCGGCAAAGCGCAGGCCGAAGGTGAAGAAGAAGGGGCCGTGAGCGGCGGCAGCGTGTTTGAGACGTACGGCTTTTCGCGGGAGCAGTACAACATTAGCGGCGACACCGCGTTTCAGCGCGCGGATGCGGCCGATGCGGAACTCCGTTTGCGCCGGTCGCTCACCCCGTCGGAGCTCATGCACCGCATGATCGTGGCTGACAATGCCCGGCTCTACATGTGCGCGGTGGCCAAGCTGAATTTGGAGCTGCTCACGTCGTTTGATTTCGCCGCGCTGCTCAACCAGCAGACCAACAAGTACAAGCAGCGCAAGGCGGTGGAAGAGGGCACCAACAAGTGCGCCAACATCGTGATTGCAAAGCAGTACTTGGCCGACTCGGACGAGCTGGAGGACGACAACGGCGTGGACATCGCGTTTGACCGCAAATTTGACCGCACCCAGTACGAATTCATTAAGCGCTACGGGTCGCAGCAGGAGGCCATGCCGCGCGAGGAGTTCGTCCTTTTTCTCAAAGAGGAAATCAAGCGCGAGCTGAAGGTGCCCGACGATCGGCAGGCGGGCGTGGAGGCCGAAGCCATGCTGCTGGGCGAGCGCCCCGTGCAGGACGGGCAGTACGCGGTTATTGAAATGGACAACGCGGACGGCACCAACCGCTACCTGTATTACGTGCGCAAAAACAAGCAGTGGATCCGCGACACCAATATTCCCACGGGGGTTTCCATGCACGACCCCGCCTTTTTCTGCAACGTGCAGGAGAAGTGTTTCACGGTGGAGCAGACGTGCATGGACTTCAACCTGGCCGCTGACGCCGTGAAGGAGGGGTTGCTGGACGAAATGAATGCGGAATTCAAGGCCAGCGTGGAGGACAGCCGCGACCGCACCCTGCAGCGCATCAACGGCAAGTTCAAATACTACGACACCGTGCTGCCGCGCGTGCGCCACATGAAGTACGCGCGCATGACGAAGTACAACGACGCGCAGCTGCGGCACCAAGTGAGCGCTGACGACCTTCAGGACATTCTGCAGTCCCCGTACGAGCGCCTGAAAACCATCATTTTGGGGCAGTCCGATTTGGTCAAACGCAGCGCCGACATTCTGAATTTCGTGGAGCGCTACACGCGCGGGGCAAACGATCACATTGGCGAGGACCCGCATTGGCTGTACTGCGTGAAAACCGACGTGAAGCTGCTGCCGGGCTTCTTGCGCCGGCTGGCAGCGGCGTTCATGGCTTCTTCTTCTTCTTCTTCTTCTTCTTCGTCGGCAAATCCGTCGTATCAGTCCGTGCTGCGCGCCATTTGCCGAGAGCAGGGCGAACTCAGCGACGACGGCAGCGCCGTTGTGGACAAGCACAGCGGCTACGTGATCATGCACATTGAATTGAACAGCGAGGAGGGCGGCGAGTTCCGGGGGGTATTGGATGAAAGGGAGGAGGACGAAGGCATGAGCATGGGAGGAGCAAGCATGGGAGGAGCAAGCATGCGCGCGTTAACGGTCAAAACTACGGTGCCCAAAAAATACGACAACCCCCGCGCCGTCATGATTTCCAACGTGATCACGTCCATGGGCAACTACTTGAACGTGGATTTGAACGCGTTGCGCGACTTCATCGTGGAAAATACAATGGCAACGCTGAATACCACCCTCAAGTCGGAGGAACAATACAACCGCGCCGCCCAGGCGTATTTTGAGAAGGAGAAAAAGCGCTTGCCCACGTTTAAGGAGTCGCTCCATCAGTCGCTGCTGCTGTACACGCTCACCTTTTTGACGGTGGCCATTCAAACCGCCATTCCGTCGCTCAAAACCAACAAGACGCAGCCCGGGTGTGTGCGCTCCTTCGTGGGCTACCCGCTGCTGGGCGAGGAAGACATGAGCGGCATCCGATACGTGGCCTGCATTGCATATCAGCTCAAGAGCAAGTCCGTGGAGCCGTGGAGCGCCATCAAAGACATGAAGGAAGCCGGCATCGCCGATAAAATCAAGCTCTTCGTTAACAAGTACGTGGTGACAAACGGCGAAATCGGCAGCTTGCTGGCGCTCAAGCGCGAATACCTCAAAGACAATGTGGACGAGCTCGTGCCGGCCGAGCTGGACATCCGCCGCATGACCACGTTTCTGCCGCCCCTGGGCGGCGTCGCCAATCCCACGCCCAACCAGGTGTCGCCGCAGTTCATGGAACGGCTGGACGATAACCTGCGCCGCGGAAACCGCGAACAAACCGAACAACTGGGCGTCCTGCGCGCCAAGGTCATGTATTTTTCGCTCGGCATCCAGCAACTGGTGCAGGAAGTGGTCAGCAAGCACCGAACGCACCTCCTGCTGAAGCCGCAAACCGAAGGCGGCGTGCCGTTCCTGCAGAACGCGTGCTGCTTGGAAGGCGTCAACAGCACCACCCTGGACTTTTTCGTGCGTCAGCGCGCCGGTATTCAGGAATACAACGATGACGCGGCAAAAACGCAGGCCGTGATTGACCGCGTCGTCCAACTGGGTAAGGCGGCCACGTATCATCACAACAAGTCCACCAAACCGGCACTTTCCGCGCTGCCCCCGCAATTTGACGAGCGCACCATTTACATGGCCTTCATCGCGTTCTGCAACTACAACAATTTGCGCCCCATCCCGCCGCAGCTGCAGCTGGTGTGCTTGAACAAACCCGCCCCCAACGAGTTCAACGCGTCGGACCCGATCACCGCGCAAATTGAGAAGCTGAAACGGCGCGGCGTGAATTTTACGGGCGAGGCGTTCTCGCAAATGATGCTCGCGGTGTGCAGCGAAAACGTGGTCCCGATCCAGCTGGAACAACCCGAGTGGTCGGCGGATCAGCAGCTGCGCGACCTCGTCGCTGAACTGCAATCAAAGAAATCAAGCGGCATCATTCCAACCGATCTGCATGCGCACGTGCTCGCGCTGCTGGACACCTATGACTTGGCGCTTTCCGAAGAGACGCAGGAAATGCGCGATTTCAAGTCGTATTTGAGCAACTTGTGTGACGACCGCTGGTCCCAGATCGGGGCATTTTTGGATGCCAACCGGGCCAACGTGCCGCACTTCGCAAAGCAGCGCTCCAAGCTGACCGCCACATTCGGCACGCTCATGGATTTCGCGCCGCAAAAATCGGGCGCCGTCATTGCATCCGGCGACGCAACGCTGTCCCGGGCCGTCCAATTCACCCAAAATTGCATGCACACGTTGACGGATGTGTTTCCCGGCATGATTTGCAATCAAGTGCGGCGAGACGCGAACAGCATAAAGGTGCCGGCGCACTGGGGGCTCAGCGACGAGCATTGCAAAGATGTGCGCGGCATCGTTGCCCGCCCGTATGCGGGATTACACAAATTTTATGGCGACCGCCAGCTGGCGCCCCTGCTGACCGAAATGCGGTCTCGCATCCGGGACCTCATCCGGTTGATGCACGTCATCCCGTTGTTCATGGAAATCTCGCACCAGAAAACGCAGTCGCAGTCGCAGTCGCCGAAAACGCAGTCGCAGTCGCAGTCGCAGTCGCAGTCGCAGTCGCAGTCGCAGTCGCAGCAGCATGCCACGTTTTCTGTATTTGATGAGCGCATCGTGTATCTCCTCTACAAGTACTTTTTTCTGGAGCTCTTGGCGGAACACACGCGCATGGTGGATTACGAAGGCATCCTCATTACGGAAACGGTGCCGGTGGAAGAGGACGCGCTGGTTGCCGCCACGCTGCGCGCGGAAGAAGCGGCAACTGGTGGCGGCATAGAAGAAGTTCAAATCCTGCAGATTGAGCGAACCGTGGTCGGAAAAACAATCGCGGAGCTGCTCTTCGCGTATTCGGACATCATAAACGACGAGCGCGCGGCGGTGGACATGAATGCCGATGCCATCAAGGAGCGCGTGCGCCGCACCAAGGACAAGGAGAAGGAGCTCATCGTGGAGGAGTTGGACAATATGACCAAGGACCAGCGCGAAATTGAAAAGTTTTTCAAGGACCACCGCATGGGGGATTGGAACGTGGGCATGCAGAAGGGGCTGCGACAGTACGTGGGCGACACGTACGACCGCGAGCGCAATGAAATGGAGCAGCAGCTGCGCAAAGAACGGCAACTCAACCGCCGCGACTTTGTGTCCGACATGCAACGTGAAATATTCATGGACGGTGATGCGGAGCGCGAAGCGGGCCAAATAGAAGCGGAGGAATACAGCTTGCGCGCATTACCGACCGATGACGACTATGGCGATCGGGACGACGGAGGAGCGCTGGAATACGAAGACGTTAACCGTGATGAATGAATAGTCCAAATGAATATAAAAAAATGGGGTCAGTAACCAACAACTTCAAAATGGTGGAATATGGCGAGAACCACGCGTTTGTGTATGACAGTACGCGCAATTGCACCAAGTTGTGTTTGTGCATTAAAACAACCGCATTTGCGTTTTATGCGGGGTCCGCATTCACGTGCACGAAAAATACACACGAATTGGGGATGTATTGCGGCACGCTGGTTGCGGTGTGCCTCGCCATCGCCAACATGGTGCGCTACGAATACGCGTTTTATAAAATGCGGGGCACGGTGTTTCTATCCCACAACGAATACCGCCAGTGGAAAACCCGACAACACCCCAATTGGAACGTCCAGTTGGACGTGATTGAAACCGTCCTAAAGCTCTTATATTTGGTCCGCACATTACCTTTTACATTGACCCTACAAGATGACGACGATCGCGCGTTTTCGCTGTGCAACCTTGGCATATCCGTGTTCAAAATTCACTTGTTACTGCTTTTTACGGGGTGGACCGCAATTGCGTTGTTGTTTGTATGCATCTACATGTCGGATCTTGTGAACCGACGACCGGGGGCGTATTTCATTTATGCGGCCGCGGCAAACAACCAAAACAATACGAACCACAATGTGAACACAACCGACACCGTAATTGATATCCAAACCGAATGCTGCATTTGCCTGGATAAGACTGCAGACGTGTGGACCATTACCCGTTGCGCACATTCGTTTCATCGCACATGTTTATCCAATTGGACCCACGCCCAAACAACTGCGACCTGTCCGGTTTGCAGAACAAACTTGGTTCAATCTGAATAAATCCAACCATCCATTTTTGTTTTACACTTTACACGTAACCAAGCCATGTTACGTGTAAAGATTTGCCATCCTCCCCCCCCCACATTACTAAATACAGGTGTGGTATGCTTACTTATATTACTTACAGCTGCGGGTTGATGCGTCCCGGCAGCCCGTGTCCAAACACAATCATGTAAATGAGCACCGCGGCGGCAATGCAAATGCTGCGATTCTCCGCCACTCCGGGGGATTGTTTCAACAGCAACGTCATGATTGCATACAGCACCGCGCCAATGACAACCGAATGCACCACATGGTTAAATCCTCGTTCGTTCATTTGACAAAAAAAATGCAGATATGGTTTAATATAGTAGAGAGAAAATATATATTAACAGTGATGCAAATGCAAAACCTAATTGCGATAACCGACATCAATGAAAAAATGAATGCAAGGGTGGCTAAAGAAATCCAAGCAACCCAAGCAACCCAAGCAACCCAAGCAACCCAAGCAACCCAAGCAACCCAAGCAACCCAAGCAACCCAATTATTGAGGAGTCGCCTGTAATTTTAGAATTTTCCTCACGGTTTTTTCTATGTCGTCGCACGTTTCCCCGCTGCACGAGACGTTACCGGATTTCAACACGTGGGCGGAACACATGTTTTTTATTTTGAGGAGTTTCATTCGCAGCATGTCCAGGTGAGGGATCCATTTGTATAATACACGAAAACACGCGGCCTGCATGCAAATGCAGTCACAAGCCATTGCGATTTGCACCGTGCCAGGCACTAACTCACATCCGAGCACGTTGCAGTCCAGCGACGCGTGTGCCCGAATGAATTCGTCGCATTTGAACGCACGTTCATTCGTATCATGATGATGACGCATGCACTGCAATTCGTGCAACATGCTTGAAAATTTGGAAATGCACGCATTGCACTGATCCACAAGTTTAGATTCTTGGGCTAGCAGGTCTCGCAGAATGCGACGTTCTTGAGAAGACAGTATTGCGCAACATGATGAGGCAGAAGAAGAAGAAGAAGAAGAAGAAGAAGAAGAAGAAGAAGAAGAAGAAGAAGAAGAGTATAATGCCATTTCACAGGGTTCACAAGTTCACAGTGCACAATGCATGCATTCCCAAATCTTTCAATTTTTCGGAATTATTACCCAAACGCGCTCAGCTTCTTTTTCGGTTTGTAATTGTTGGTGGGGATGATTTTGTTGTTCAGCATGAAGTCGTTGTTTTCCTCGTAGATTTCGGGCAGGATGTGTGTCAGCGGCTTATTCACCACGTACACAATCTGTTCCCCTTTAAACAGCTTGCGATACTCTTGAATAGAGAGATTCCCATAAAATTTACTCAAAATGTATTGCGGGTTGGGTGCGGGCTTGATGCTCACGTTGACCTTGCCGTGCATCGCGTTCAACATCTGGCAGCGTTCAAACTTCACCGACGTGTCAATGCGCTCGTTCATCAAATACGCCAGCGCGCATTCCGGGCTGCAAAAACAGGCGTACACCACGTAACCCCCGTTACTGGAAAGGGATTTGGGCAAATACACGGGTGGCGTGTCAAACTCGCAGGTGTCCCAAAAACAGCAGGACCGGCGCGGGGCTGCCCCGATGGCCTGAAACACGTCGCTCCTGTGAAACGACGTTTTAAGATGAGTCAACTTTCGCAGGATGTCCTTCGTGGAATGGTTGCCGTCATCGTCGTGGTCGTCGTCCTGGTCCGAGCCGGGGTTGTTCAAATAATTGTACGCATTGTTGCCAATCAACGCGTCGTCGTGCGCATGTGCATGCGACTGGGCGTGCGGGTGTGAATGCGGCGTTGGTTGGGTAACCGCATTTATGTGCGTTTGGTACGAATCATTGAAATCCGATCCCTTGGGGTCCATCGCATTGAACGAAACCACGTCTCCGGGTTTGAGATTGTCGTGAATTAATGTCAAATCATTGCTGGGTATGTCCGACGCGCCGCATTTCAAATGCAAAATGATATTGGGCACAACATGCATCGTTGAACTATCCGGCGTTAGGTGCTGTATTACCTTCCCGCCTTTGGGTTTTCTTCCACGTTTTTTATTGGCACTTGCAACCACAACTGTTTCAGACTCATCCGGTTGTGGTGTGCTGGCGTCTTGTGCTTCTTGTGCTTCTTGTGCTTCTTGTGCTTCTTGTGCTTCTTGTGCTTCTTGTGCTTCTTGTGCTTCTTGTGCTTCTTGTGCTTCTTGTGCTTCTTGTTCTATAGTGCTTGTTTTTGTTTTTCTATTTTTTTGCTTAATGGATTCACCATGTGTTTCCGGGATAGGTTGTTTGCGGGCGCGTTTAGTTGTGGAATCGGCAGGTGCAGGAATATCGGCAGCAGGTGCAGGAATATCGGCAGCAGGTGCAGGAATATGCTCGGCGGCAGGTGCAGGAATATGCTCGGCGGCAGGTGCAGGGACCGGGCTTATTTCTTTTGATTTTTTTGTTCTGGATGGCATTGGATTGTCTGGATTGTCAAATAAAAATCAAGTATGACAATGGAGGGATATGCATCAAAGTATGCGAAACATTTTAAGTTGTTTTGTTATATTTTTTTTCGGTTTCACAACGATAACAGGTGCGACACAGCGGAATGTAAATATCGCTTCCAATCACGATTTGATCCGTTTCTGCGGTGGTTCGGAAGCTGAAAATGGCTTCCTTCCCGTTGCGGCAAAGGCTGCACAGCGACGTCAATTTACGCACCTTGTCGCAATGCGGGATCAAATCCAACAACGCACCGATGCGTTTTTTTTCAAAGTCGCCGTCCAGTCCGCAGATGTAAACGCGCTTCCCCGCATCCACAAACTGCAGCACCCGCATGATGTCAGGGAAGAACTGGCCTTCGTTCACAAGCAGCACATCAGCGGCGGCCACTTCGTCAGCGTGTTGCGTTTCCAGCTCTTCAATGGTGGCGCACATGACGCACGGGATCATGGTGCGGTCGTGGGTAGAAAGCAGCGCATCTTCGGCCGCCGTGTAGCGCGTGTCGCCTGCAAAATTGACAACCACCACGCGCATGTTGCAATATGCGCATTGCTTGTGCAAATTGGTTAGCCACGTGGTCTTCCCTGAAAACATGGGTCCAATTGCTAGTTCCAAATATCCGGACATTGTTGTTGTTGTTGTTGTTGTTGTTGTTGTTGTTATTCCTAAAATGTTGCCAATATTTTATTCATCAATTTTATTTTTAAATGCAAGATTTTGATTTTAAGGTTAGTGTTCCAACCCAAATATCAATATAAAAACACGGTCAAATGTGTAACTACTAGGCCAAATAAAACATTTGGATGTCTGCATCCAATTCCACCCCCTGGGTGGAAAAATACCGCCCGTTGAATTTTGACGACATTGTGCTGGACCCCATCAACAAGCTCATGCTGCGCAACATCATCACAACCCGGCACTTCCCCAACCTGCTGTTGTACGGCCCCCCCGGCACGGGCAAAACCACCACCATCATAAACCTGGTCAACGAGTACCAGCGCGCCACCATGCAGCACACCAACGGCGGCTTCATGATCCACTTGAACGCATCCGACGAGCGCGGCATTGACATCATTCGCAACCAAATCAACGGCTTTGTCACCACGCAGTCCCTCTTTGGCGCCGGAATCAAGTTTGTCATCCTGGACGAGGTGGATTACATGACCAAAAATGCGCAAACCGCCCTGCGCTACTTGCTCAACAGCTACAACTACTCCCAGCACAACGTGCGGTTTTGCCTCATATGCAACTACATCAGCCGCATTGACGAGTCGCTGCAAACCGAGTTTGTCCGCATGCGCTTCAACCAGCTGCCGGTGCAGGACATTATCGCATTCATGCACAAGGTCAGCGCGGGCGAAGGGCTGAACCTCTCCAACGACACCATTGCGTCCATCCAGCGGCAGTTCAACTCCGACATTCGCAGCATGATCAACTACATGCAAACGAACCAGGACGTGCGCGACGGGAGCCTCGCCATCGCGACCGAAACCGACTGGAACGAACTCACCGCCGACTTAAAATCCGTCTCCACCGCGGCCCAACTCCAAACGGTATGCGATAAATTGAAGAGCATGAGCTACCGGTGCAACATGGACCGCCGGCACATTCTGAAAATGTACGCAAACCACGTAATCCGACGAGAGCCCGACCTCGTCACGCCTGTCATGCTGCACAAGCTGGAAAACGTGATGCGCGCCAACGAATGCGAACCCGATCACGTGGTGCAATACCTCATGTCCAATTTTGCAAAATGCTTCAAATTAAACGCGGCGCAGCACTAAACCAGCCACACGTGCACGCATATGGGCGCCTTATGCCGCACATCATAAATGTCATTCGCGCAAATGAGAGAAACTCCAAAGGTGTTGTTTGGAAGATGCAGGGTTTGTCGGGCAACAATGCGCAACTCTCTCACCGGGATTTCCAAACATTCCGAATCATACAACGGGATGCGCAGCACTTCGCTGCTGCTGTTCAACAGCTCCTTGATGTCCGCACGAACATCAATGTGCAGTTCATTATTTGCATCAATTGACATGTGATCCGGCAACGCGGGCACGCATCTCACAATTAATTGTTTGTCGGACCCATCCACGTGATAGTGCAACTCGCTGTGCCACAGCGGCACGTAAAAGGTGTGCCCCTCAAATTGCACAACCGAAATGTTATTTTGAATAACGTCTTTGAGAGAAGGGTTCAAAATGATGATATTATTTTTCTGCATTTTCTCTCGGATGATTCGGGTGATTTCCTCAAAAATGCGGGCATCCATGCGGACTGCTGCGTTGTACTGCTCCAGCGTTTCATACAGTTGAAACAGTGTGGTCGGGTCCAGTGAATCCAGCACGGCCCCCACCGACACCGACGCGTAGTCATGCACAATCCGGTGCAACAACTCCATCAACACCGGGGGTATCCGGGCATCCGTATCATTTTTGATGTTGTGGTTCTTTGAAAAGAGAGATTTTATGAAATTCATGAAAATGTTGGAGTATGCTTCGGCCTCTTCGCCCGCGCATTTTTCACCACGTGCGCCGTCGTCATTCGCACCCGCATCCACTTCAAGCAACAACGTGCGATACGCCGCATTCAACTGCTGGAAAGCAGCGGTTGCTTCCGGTGTGTTCCCATTTTTGTCCGGATGCAGTTTCAGCGCTAAAATGTGGTATCGCTTCTTCAATTCCGGCAATGAAACGTCGCGCGATACTCCGATAATATTGCGCGCATCACTTATTCCGGTCATTTGTTATGGTAAGGTAAGGGCTGTGTTGTTTTTGCACCATGTGTTTATATGAAAATTAAATCAAATCATTTGATTTCTGCGTCTTGTTCTGCGTCCTGGTTTGCGTCTTGTTGTAGTGCGTGATTTTCTTGCGCCGCCCCCACCCCCATGTGCAGAACTTGCCTTTGGCGACTTTGGCGACGTTACTGCCTTTGGCGACTTTGGCGACTTTGGCGACGTTACTGCCTTTGGCGACTTTGGCGACTTTGGCGACGTTACTGCCTTTGGCGACTTTGCCTTTGGCGACTTTACTGCCTTTGGCGACTTTACTGCCTTTGGCGACTTTGCTTTTTGTGACCTTAAAGCCTCTTCGGTGGCACATTTATGGCAAATTAACTCCTCGTGCTCCCCTTCCCCTCGCGTGGTGTAATATTTTGCCCCTTTCGGTTTAGCATTCCATGGTGGAAGGTCATCTCCGCGGAGCGGCCTGTCGCACTCACCGCAGTTAAAGATGTCCTCGGGTTCAAATTCAAATGCGGTAATGGTGGAGGGATTAATGAATGAAGGAACGTATTTACTGTGTTCAACTTGTTTTGTCAATACATCATTATTATATCTTAATAAATCTCTAAATGAGTTTATCACGTATGACGCCAATTTTGCGTTGTGTTTGTTGGATTGAATGCATTCGCATTTGTCCTCATGATAGGGTTTGATATGTTCATAAAGAAATGTTACATATTCCGCAACTGTTAAATTATTCGCGAGGTTGAACGTTTCATCCAATTGGGTTTTACATGTAATAAAATTGACGCGATCAGGGGAAGTCAATAATTCTAATAATTCTGATACTGCATCGCTGACGCGCATGTTTCTAATTCTATGATTGTGTTCTTTATCAATTTCATACGATGCTTGTTTGTAACCCAAATGATTGTACCATGATATTCCAGTCAATAAAATTGTAAGGGAAGCCAAATCAATTTCATAAGAACACCGACGCACAGTTGACGCATCCTCTAGCGTTATTGTTTTGCATTCTGGTATTAATCTGGCCAATGCATCCACCATGTTCAACAGCATTGTTCCGCTGCGCAAATCATTTGCAGATCCGCATTTTGACAACCAAACAATGTACAAATTGGACAAATCAGGATCAAAATAAAATTTTAAACAGAAGTTTTTATCATCCCAATCATATTTTATGTGATATCCTAGATCACGATGTTCGTAGACGTAAAACTTGCGAAATATTGTGTGAACCAGTTGGTTCACGCGTTCAACTGTACTCATTTTTGAACATATACAATGTTATTATATTTTTATTTCTGCGGTGCATCATGACATTTTTTCCTATTTGCGCATATGATGTTCACGAGCATGAACACGAAGTTCTCCAAATGGTAAATTGGACGGTAGTTGTTGTTGTAATACTGCAGGAATTTGTGCGTGTGAATCAACACTTCCGTCATGTTCTCATCGCGCAACGTGCCTCTTTTTTTTAATTCTGAAATGAGATACCACGCGCATTCGGTAATGTCAAAATCGTAGATTAAAATGTCATACAACAATTCTCTCAACTGGGCAAACCGGATTTGTTCCACGTTGCAAACGTACTGCAGCAGGTTGTCAAACAGCTCCTGCATGGGGGCGTTGTGGGTGTGGTTGCCGGCGTGGACCGCATTCGTTGCGTTAATTTTTTTGTACATGAGGGGTGTGGGGCGGGCAACCGGAATGATTTCGCAGCTGTTCAAAATGTTGTTCGGGATGAAGCCAATGTGCTCCGTGATCAACACGTATTTCAAACGGATGTTGCTGTGGTGCGGCATGTGCATGTAGTTGTAAAACGTCTCCAGTAATTCGCCGTGTATGTTGTGAAAGTATTTGCAGACAATGATGCCCACCGTGTCGGGCCGCGCGCTCACGACGTCCACAATTTGGGAGTGCATTTCGTTCCACAGCAGTTTGGACGTGCACCCCAGTAACGACATGTCAATTTCAAAATGAATGTCGCTGATTTTTATGGTTTGGGTTTCCTTGTTGCACGTAATTGACAACCGCTTTTCATATTTAAGATGCGACGGGCTGTACTTGCTGATGCACGCCAGCACCTGGCTGTATTTCCCCGTGCCGCCGGGGCCATAAAAAATGAGGTTCCGCAGGTCGTGTATGTTGGACGGAAACGCGGTTGCGTATATGGTTTTCAGCTTGGGATGCAGCGACGTTGCGCGCGCGGCTTCCACGTGCGTTTCAAAATGGTCGGGGGTCTTCATTTATGTGGCAGGTGCGGGCGGGTGTCTACTTATCTCTTATCTATTTACGTTTTGGCGTCATGTATTTAAACCCTTTAAATCGGTTGTGTTTGGTTGCATTGGCCTTGCGTTTGGATTTTTTGGTTGAATATTTCATTTTCATTTTGATGCGCTTGGTACGCTTGGTGCGCTTGGTGCGCTTGCCACCCGCCGCACTAGTAACAGTAGTAGTAAGAACTTTATTAAACAACTTACCAAAAAACCCTACATTCGTCTTAACTGCTGCTTCTTTAAATTTAGTTTCAAGTGACATCTTGGGGCCTGATGACCTCATTAAATCCCGAATCGTGTTTAAAATTACGCGTTCATCGGCCCGAATATTAAACCGACGCAAGGCGTAAGTGCTTTTGTTACCATCACTCGTTCGCTGTTCAGTCTTAATGAACTCTATTAATTTGTCAACGTTTGATGAATTTGAATCCATTGTGCGCGTGGTTAATACCACATTTGTATATTTTCCTATGATTGGAGCATCGTTGGCATTCGGCGTTGTGCGTTTCAGGTACTCGTTTTCCGTTTCAAGCTTTACTAAATTGTTCAGTGTCACTTGTAAGTTGTTTGTGTCAAGAAATACACTGGTGGCATCGGTCTCTGCTGCAACTACATATACTGCCATAATCTTCATATGTTTGTCCTCACCCAAAACGCATCTGATAAGTAAAACTGCAGGATAAGGCATTCGCAATGTTGTGCCAGATGAATTGACAGATTCAAATTCGGGTTCACCTGCTGGTGGGGGCACGTTAAACTTATAAAATAATTGTGGAAATGACGCAGCACTGCTGTCCTCTTTGGTCATTCGGGCAATAAATATTAAACGCGTGTCTGGATTTTCAGAATCCAAGCTAATGTCTTTAAGTGTTGCAAAAAGATAACGTGGGTTAATGGTTGGAAAGTTGTCTCCTCCAGCGGTTTTCACTTGGAGTTCTAGTGGAGCGTCGGGATATCGGATTCTGCTAAGTTCGGCATTGCAGTGGTTTAAGGCATTTTCTAGATATAATATTTTTGCCTCTCGTGCATCTTGTTCAGAAATAGTAGGGTTAGCCTGGACAGGTACATCTATATTATCTGTATTATCTAGAGTATCTAGATTAGTTGGTGGTGGTATGTTCATTTATATATTTGCATAATATAAATTTTACATGACCATTAAATCATTGATTTGGGCTTGTAACAACTTAAAATTATCCTCTTCGGAATGTTAAAGGTTTTATAATATGAGTTTTTTTATTTATCCGCAACAATTTGATGCAAGACACGTGTACTTTTATCCGCCAACTCAAAATCAAATCACCGACAATCCGGAGAGCAAATTCTCTCGCATCGTGTACTCCACCCCTCACATTTCGTTAAACAGCGTGGGCTTTATACTGCATTTGACGCCGTCCAAACCCGCTTACGCCAAATGGGTGGTTTCGTATGAAGCGGATCACCCCCAAAACGCCGACATCATTTCCCGCCTGCGCGGGATTGAATGCGCAATCATTGACAAATACGTGCATGCCATAAGCCAATCACGGCACCGCAGCCACGCGCTGGCGGATCATTTAAGCTCGGGCTGCATAAAAGCGTACGAGCATCATACCGACAGCTTGTCGGGGGTGGACGGCATTGATCGCGCGGCGGGCGACCATTCCGTTCCCGACGGAGACAGCGCGAGCCAACTCATTGTGACCATTTACGGGATATGGGAAACCCCCGCAGAGTGCGGGCTTATATACAAGTTTGCCAAATGGTAGCCCTAGCTCTAGCCCAATGTTTGCCCAAAATATAAAATAACATGGATATAATATGAGAGAGGGATGAATTTCAACATTTTAGGATACGTTTTGATTGGGCTGATTGCCATCATTTGCATTCGCGTGTATCAAAGCTCGGACTCCTTCCAACTCAAGTGCGTGGTGTCCGACGTGGACGGCAACAAGTACTGCGTGCGCGAGCGCTCCAAATTGGTCATGGCCGCGGACTTGCTGGCGCAGTGCACCGTGAACATGCGAAAACTGGTGGACTACATGGAGAAGACGTACCCCGACCAGGCCAACGTGCGGCGCCTGGTAGAGGGGTTTGACCCGCAGCAAGTGGGCGAAACGCTGCCCACGAGCGAATTCACCGCTTACAGCGAGAACAAGGGCGAGAAGCTGGCGTTCTGCCTGAACACCACGAAGGAGGGGGGCAAACTCATTGACCCCAACACGCTCATGTTCATTGCGCTGCACGAGCTGTCGCACATCATGACGGAAAGCATCGGGCACAAGGAGGAGTTCTGGAAGAACTTCAAGTTCCTGCTGCAAAACGCCGCCGAAATCAAGATATACAAGCCGGTGGACTACAAGGCGAAGCCGAAGCAGTACTGCGGCATTGAAATCAACGACAACCCGTACTTTGACGCGTAGCGCGGTTCAGTTGAATGAGTACATGACCATGCGATTAATTTTATCAACAAACCCCAGGTTGCACGAAACGGTGCGCGCCTGCAGCTGCACAAACATTTCTAAATTTTTAGAGTAGCTAAACGTTTTGGTTGCGTCGTAGAGTCGCTGCATTTGTGTGTAGTATCGCGTCATTTCGTGATCTTCCTCCGAGTACAGCCCATTCTTCACAAGCAGCCGCTTGGTGATGTAAAAGCAATTATGCTTGAAGTCCCACTGAAACCAGTGCTCGTCTTTCATGCGCCGCTTCCCCGCGTCCAGAAAGGCGCCCAACGTGAACGTCTTGCCCTTAATTGCTACGTCCTTCATGACCGCATTTTTAATATGGGGCTCCTTCATTTTGTGCAGCGTCACGGTGGAGGTTTTGTCCAGCATCAAGTGCACCCCGTCCTCCATTTCAAATATGAGGCCGCAATGAAACGGCAGCGACTCCGCGTGCGCGCGCAAATAGTCGGGCACAGACATGGACGCGGATGCGGGCTCATTGCCGCCGCCACCGTTGTTGCCATAATGAACCGATTTGTTGTATTCCTCCATTATTTCGGCGTATAACTTGTCCAGCCGACACAGCGTGATTTTATTATACAAATTTAGAAGCTTTTTGGGAACCCGCCTGTAATACATGCGAACCGATTTTATTGGCTTGTTTTTATATTGGCGCATGTTGTCGTGCGTGTCGTTCAAATACTCGCACGAGGGCTGCAACGCGAAATACTTGAACACGGTGTTCGTGCACGACGACGCCGCGCGCTTAACCATGTGCACCATTTTGTCCGAGAGCACGGATCCCAAGATGTTGCACGCCGTCATTGTGCACGCCATGACGACGACATACGACACGAGCAGCGCCATGGAGTAGGTGAATGCTGTCATGCTGACCGCATGCTGGAACACGTTGGCCATTGTTTGTTTGGTAGGGGGTGGTGGTGGCTATGTTAATCACACACTTTTTTTTGAATAATGCAACGGAAAAAAAAGCGTCACACCTTCCATCGTGGTAATACACATTTCATCTATGTTGATTTCGCCGTTTGCGTGCATGCTGGCGCTGCCGATGATCCACACCTCGTCGTAGTGCATTGTTTATTTGTATTTAAAATCATTTAATGACAAATTATGATGTTTGCTACTTTCAGTTGTTCTGTTTCAGTGCATATTCTATTTACTGCATAATGAAAGTTTTCAGTTGGACCTCCAAATGTAACTAAATATTTTTGAGACATTTGCTATATTTGCTATTTGCTATATGTATTTTATATATTTTTTTTATATAATCATGCAACTACTTGTTTGAATTAAAATCATTTAATGACAAATTGATTATATAATATAAATAATTATATAATACGTTGCGTTATGGAGCCAATCTACACTGCCAGCATTGCAGCCAAGGGCAGGACCATCGTGTTCGGCCCGCAATTAGAGGATGGGCCGCCGCCCAGCGACCGCGTTGTATACTCCGCCCAGCGCATACACCCCGACGACACAATAGAAACCATTAAGCGCAAGTTACTGTTGGAACTGCCGTCTGTGTCCTACGGCGAGCTCTACCTGTTTGCCAGCGTGCAGCCGTTTTTGACGGTGGAGCGCACGATTCAGCTGCTCACGTGCCGGAACCGGTTCCCCATTTCGCGCCACCGGTTGGTCACCCTGTGCCAAAATTTGAAGAGCCCGCACCTGGCCGAGGCGCTGTGCGCATTTGACTCCGAAAAAACCGAATACACGGCCGACGAATTGTCCGAATTTTTAATGGCCATTCAAACCAGCGATGGCCTGCGAATGAAAGTGCCGCTGGGCGAAACGCTGCAGTACGACTACCCCATGCCGGCCGACCCGTTCAATGAAATAATGGACCCCTTTTTGAAAAAGGCGCATCCCGACATAGTGAAAACCAGTAACAAAACCGTGCTTCTAGAGTACGGCGCCATCCACGAAAATATCATTCACGTGTGCTGCGCGGAGGACGTGCTGGGCTCCGATGCGACGACGGAGCTGATACCCAAGCTGTATTACCCGTACTTGCACGAAAAGGGCATCGTGACGCGCGAGCAGCTGGCCGAGCGCAGGCAGGAACTGCTGGACGAGACGCGCCCGCTCATTGATGACTCGTTCGTGCAGCACACCGCGGCGGTTGACTTGCTCTATGAAGTGCACGCCCAACGGCAAAATCCGGCGGAGCTGCAGTACGCCGAGCGCGGAATCAAAACGGTGCACTTCATCATGCGGCCGCTGGTGCAATTCGTCATGCCGCTGGAGAGTATCTTCAAGGTGCTGCACAGCGCGCAGCAAACGCCGCTCATAAAATACAACCCGCAGGGGCAGCGGGAAAAGGTGTACCGCATGTACGCGCCGGGCGTTGCGAAAAACGGGAACCGCATACCGGGCCTCACCAAGGCCAAGGTCATGCGGTTGGACGGCGAGATGGGCAAACGCCGGCGGGTTGCAGCGTACATGGAGCGGCGCGTTGACGGGGACGGCGGTGGCTTCATGTGCGAAGTGGTGTGCGAGTTTGACGCGGAAGCCAACGTGCACGTGAAGGCGAGTTTTCGGCAGGCCCTGCAGTACGACAAACCATACCAGAATATGGCGGATCACGTGCTGCGGGAGTGTTTGAACCCCGTGCTGGACGAAGTGCGCGACTTTCTGCAGAGCACCGGAAACAGCATTGAACGGTTTTGCAGCATTGCGGTGCCGACGGTGGAGATTGTGGACATTGTGTATGCCGCGTATTTGACGGACACGCCCATGATTCGGGTGCAAAGCATTATGGGCTGCGTTTCGTCGGTGTTTACCGTGATTGATGACACCGCGGACGAGGTGAGCATGCGGTACAAGCGCGTGTCCAACTATGACGAGAAGCTGGGCGCAGAAGCGTACATTGCGGAACGCGTGCGGAGGGATGCCACGACGGCCAGCATCGTGTCCGGCCTTGTCAAAAACCGCTTGGTAAAAACCGAAGCGGAGGCCATGCAGCGAATTGCCGATTACCGCGCAGAAGAACAAGTGATGGAACACCGCCGCGCTCGCATTAAACAGCCCGGGTTTTTGACCGTGATGCGCCGTGAAAGCGCGGAGCTGCACATTGAAATCCGAGACATCACCCAAGTGTGGTACCTTCGCTTGCTGGAAATTTATCTGGATGCCTTGATTCGGATTGCGTTGTACCGGAACCGCAAGGGGGAACAAACCACCCGCGTGCCAATGGCCGAATTGGAGAGGTTGTGCGCCAAACGCGCCAAACCCGCAGTGGCTGAATTAAAAGAACTGAATGCAAACGAAGGCGCAGCCGTTGTCCCGGTGTTTGATTTTGTGGCGGACTTGTCGTTTGAGGACCGAATTGCGCTGGAGCGCGCGCAGGAACGCGAAGCCGACGGCATGGGTGCCATGGACGCCGCCGATGATGAAGACGCGTATACGGGGTTGGGCGACGTGCTGGACCTCATCGGCGAAGGCGAAGGCGAAAGCGAAAGCGAAAGCGAAGACAACGAAGACAACCAATCCGGGGGTGCTCCCCGCAACAAGCCCAAAAAAGATGCAGCAGCTGCGGACGAAACAGACGAAGCAACAGACGCAGACGAAGCAGCAGCAGACGCAGACGCAGACGAAGGCAAGACGTATGCTCCGCGGTCTTTAAAAAATCCAAACCCGTTTGAACACAAGCTGCAAAAAAGCGAGCCCATTCTGTTTCTCTCCAAAAAAACGGGGAATTATGACACGTATTCCACCAACTGTCAGTCCAACATTAAGCGGCAACCGGTGGTGCTCACCAAACAAGAGTACGAGGAACTGCGCGCCAATCCGGAAATGCAGCCCATGCTGGAAGACGCGCTGGAATACGGATCGGACCCGAACAACAAGTACTATTACATGTGCCCGCGGTATTGGAGCTTCAAAGACCGGCGCCCCATGACCGACCAAGAAATCAAAGACAAGCGGCTGGAACGCCACGTCATTGGGAAAAAAGACAAGGAAGTCACGCTGGACAAGTACATTTTTGAGTTCAACGATTACGGCAAAGAGCACATGGGCGCGAAGGGCTACATTCCGCATTACCCCGGGTTTTTAAACCCGAGCGTGCATCCGGACGGCTTGTGCGTGCCGTGCTGCTTCAAAAAAAAACAGCAGTTGGGCGAGTTGGCGGCGTGCGAAGACAAGCTGCGAATGGCCAAAGGGCAAACCCCCACCGCCAAGCCGGCAGAGGAACCCGCCAAGCCGGCAGCACCAGCAGATGAACCCGCGAAGCACCACAAGGTGCCGGACGAGTACATCGTGGGACCGGACAAGTTTCCCATCCCGCTGGGACGTCGCGGGTACCTGCCGCAAGCGGTGCAGCGGTTTTTAAACTACGACAACAGCGCGTGCCAGGTGAGCCACGCGAATAAAACCCTGAAAAAGGGGGTGAAGTGCTTGCTGCGGAGCGGCGTGCAAGAGTGGGACAAGGATGCGAGGGGGCGCGACGAAAAACCGTCGCAGTTGAGCGAGCTGCAGTCGTTCATTGCGTGCATGGCGGCGCTGCGACAGGACCCCCGTCAGAAAACCATCGCGGAAATGAAACAGCTTATCCTGGACGGCATCACGCTGGATTCCTTCCTGACGTACCAAAACGGCACGCTGGTGGACGCGTTCAAACCCGCGCCCGGGCAAGAAAAAGAGGTGCACGCGGCCGCATCCGTCTACAGTACAACCAAGTACGTGCAGAAAATGACGGCAGCGATGAAAGAAACGGGCGCGAAAACGAGGGACCGAATTCAAGCCGCCATGAGCAACACGATCAACGCGTACGAGAATTTCCGGCGGTTCATTGAAAGCAACGACAGCGTGATTGATCACACGTACATGTGGGATATTTTCACCACGTTCAACCCGAAAATTTTCACACAAAAGGTGGGGTTCAACCTCATCATTCTGGAGGTGCCGAAGGACGACAACAGCGACGCGCTCAACATCATTTGCCCGTCCAACCACTACTCCAACAATTTTTTCGACGTGCGCAAAATGACGGTGGTGCTGATCAAGCAGTACAACTATTACGAACCCGTGTTCCAATTCACCGACCACGATGACGCAAAAAAGACCGACGTGAAAACGTCCTTCAGTCTGTCTGCCCCGACGCTCATGCCCAACCTGAAAACCATGCTAGAGCTAATAAAGGACAGCATTTATCCGGGGTGCGCGCCGGTAACCCCCGGCGTCAAACCGTACGCCTTCAAATACAACATTCCGGCCTCGGAGGCGATGTCCATTTTGAACCGCCACGGCATCACCGTGACCGAGCTGGTGCTGAACTACGACTCCAAGGTGATTGGGCTTGCGTGCCAAAAGGGCCAGCATGCCGGCATTGTGATGACGGCGGCGTCCCCGATACCGGCGGATCTAGTGGACCTGGAGTTTGACCTCGTGATGATGGATGACCCCGAGATTTGGGGGTCGTACAAAGACACGCTGGCGTTCCTTGCCTTTGTGAGCAAAGAAACCAAGGGGAAAATCCCGTGCCTGCCGCGCATCAACGTGGTTGACGATGCCCACCTCATCGGAATCATGACCGAAACCAACCAGTTCATGGAAATACGGCCGCACATTCCGGAACCCATGATTCCCGCCGTGAAAACGCCCATGGACCGCATTGCATACAACACGACGAACCCGTATGCCGCCGACGCAGAAGTGCAGACCGGCATTGGTGAAGACCCGGCGCGCGTGCAGTACGTGCGGCGCGTTCAACTGGAATCCGAGATGTACGACTTGTTTCGCAACTCCATGCGCGTCATGCTCAACAAGGTGAAGCACATTGACAAAAAGAAGCGCATTGAGGACCTCGTGTACAGCGGCGGGTCTGGGTCTGGGTCTGGGGATTACAACGCCATCATTCGCGAAATCATGCAACTGTGCCGAGAAATGGGCGACCCCATGATCCACTTCACCGCGATGCAACCCGCCGCGCTGGAGGCGTTCATTTCGGAACACCAGTTCAAACCCGCGTCCACCGCCTTCATGCGCTGCATTTCGGCCGACAGTCGGGTGGAATACGGCGCGAACAGCTGCATGCGCGTGCGCGCAGAGAATCCGGCGGACGAAGACTGCACCATCATTCTGCCGCACAAAAACTTGATCAACGGGATAGACAACCGCACGTTTTATTACGGCAAATTGGCGGATGAGCTGCTGCGATACACGCGCATTCGGCGCTTCATTTTATCGTCCGCGGCCTCCTTTGCGTCGCTCACGCCGATCCAATACGACCTGCATCCGGATGAAATCGTGCTGTTTTATTCGCAGCTGGAAGCTTATTTTGAAAATTTAGAACCCGGGGGCGGCATCATGAACCGGTTTGCGCGGTACAACACGTTCTACACCGCAAACCCGGACCTGAATCCGGGGGAAATTCCGTCCAATCAATATGCGCAAATCGCCCAGGTAGCGCAACCCGCACAACCGGATGCCGTGGAGGACGATGCCGGCGGCGGCGGCTTGTGCGCCCCATTTGCGGTGAAATCTCTCACCGGGCGCGCTTGTGCGCACTATTTCCCGAAAACCATGGCATTGATGACCTTTGAAAATGCGGTGGGAGAGTGTACATTTGAAGCCTTCCTCTCCATTCTGCAGCGGGAAGAACGCGGCAAATACACCGTGCGCGAGCTGAAGGCCATCCTGGTTGTCAAGTATACCGACCTCATGCGAACCCACAAAGTGCAGGTGATGCAATACTACAAGCACTTGACGGCCAACCGCACGGTGCTGGCTGTCAACGTGGATGACTTCATCATGAACTCGTTGCACTACATGACGCATTTGGACCTGTGGATGTTGGCGCAGCATTTTCGCGTGCCGATCGTGCTGTTTTCGGCCCAGCTGCAGCACCCGCTGGTTGAAAACAAGGCCCCCGCGCTCTTATTATACTACGGCCAAGAGCGCGACGACAA